>Ga0209276_100472_pt1 | contig 57540 bp, 47 predicted proteins | sample DewCreD2012metaG_3_FD_185473 | JGI IMG/M metagenome (GOLD analysis project Ga0209276, IMG submission 185473) | Hot spring sediment bacterial and archeal communities from British Columbia, Canada, to study Microbial Dark Matter (Phase II) - Dewar... ...
GACGCAGTGTCGTGCGGCCACAGGGGTGTGCGATGTGGCGGAGTACTGCGACGGCACGGGGCCGGCGTGTCCGCCGGATGCAGTGGCACCGGATACGGTGGTGTGCCGGCCGGCGGGAGGGGTGTGCGATGTGGACGACTATTGCGACGGGGCCACCAAGGGGTGTCCTGCGGACCAGAAGAAGCTGGGCGACGAGTGTCGGCCGGCAGATGGGGCGTGCGACGTAGCGGAGTATTGCGACGGAGCGAACAACGACTGTCCGGCAGATGCGGTAGCACCGGCGAGCACGGTGTGTCGGCCAGTGGCCGGGGTGTGCGACGTAGCGGAGAACTGCAACGGGGTGGATCCGGACTGCCCGGCAGACACCTTCAAGCCGGCCACGGTGGTGTGCCGGCCGGCAGCGGACGGCAGTTGCGATGTGGCGGAGTACTGCACGGGCACGGGGGCGAGTTGTCCTGCCGATACGGTGCTCAACGAGGGCGACGGGTGTGCGGGCAGCGATGGGAACACGTGCATGCACACGTGTCGGTCGGGGGTGTGTGTGGACGAGGTGCAACCGAACTGCTGCGGCAATGGGATTCCGGATGTCGGCGAGCAGTGTGACGATGGGGATCAGGAGTTGGCGGACGACGAGTGTCCTTCGGGTCCGGGGCAGAACTGCCAGTATGCGAACATGGTTCGGGGTACGCGCAAGAACCCGGCGAAGGACAAGTACGGGTGTTTGTTGCAGTGGCACGTGGCGCACAGCAGCTTGCTGCGCGACAAGTTTGGCTTGCCGGACCGAGACCAGGCGTGTCGGGACAACGACCCGACGTGCGACTTCGATCCGACGCCTGGGGTGTGCGGGTTCCGGGTGACGATGTGTTTGAACACCACGGACAGCACCTTGGCGTGTGCGCCGAGCACGGGGGTGACGGCAGTGACGGTGAAGCCAGTGAGTCAAGCGATTGCGAGCGACCCGATTTTGGGGCCGCTGGCGGTGGCGAACGTGAACAAGGTGGCGACGGCGCTGGGGCAGCTTTTAGACCCGCAGGATCCCGGGGCGGGGTACAGCAAAGGGTTGCCGTTGTTGGCGTCGCAAAAGGATTGGTGCAGCCAGCCGTTGGAGCTGAAGGCGCTGGTGGTGCAGACGGTGAAGGATCGAGCCAAGCGGCGGGTGGTCATCCGCACCAAGGCGTTCGACGGAAGCCTGCCACGGCCCAAAGCAAAGGCAAGCATGCTGCGGCTGACTTGCTATCCGTAGGCTGCAAGGAATGAAGTGCACGGCGAACAAAGCACGGGTGGGGACCATGTGTTCCCACCCGTGCTTTCATTCTCCGAGCGCAGGGAACCGCGGCTGCAGCCTGCGTGCAACGCGGGATGCTTCAGTCGCAAAAAGGTCCCCGCCGATTCATCCGGCAAGCTGCCGTCTTGCATCGCGATGGGCTTCCAGGCACCAAGAACTCCTGTGACATACCAAGACATCCTTTACGAGAAAAAAGCCGGGATCGCGTGGATCACCATCAACCGGCCAGAAGTACGCAATGCGTTTCGAGCGCAGACCGTGAACGAAATGATCCATGCTTTTCGCGACGCGTGGGCCGACGATGATGTAGGCGTTGTGGTGCTCACCGGTGCGGGTGACAAAGCCTTTTGCTCTGGCGGAGATCAAAAGGAGCGAGGTCCGACCGGCTACGCAGGAGGGCCGGGTATTGGCCTCAACGTAGCCGAGCTCCACAGCGTGATCCGAAACATTCCAAAGCCCGTCATCGCAATGGTGAACGGTTACGCCATCGGTGGGGGGCACGTCTTACACGTCGTGTGCGATCTCACGATCGCTGCCGACACGGCGATTTTCGGGCAAGTAGGGCCAAAGGTGGGCAGTGTCGACCCCGGCTTTGGCACTGCCTACCTCGCGCGGATCGTTGGCGAAAAGAAGGCGCGTGAAATTTGGTTCTTGTGTCGGCAGTACACTGCGCAGGAAGCGCTCGAGATGGGACTGGTGAACAAAGTTGTTCCAGCAAGCGAATTGCGGGCCGAGGTCGAGCGGTGGTGCAACGAAATTCTCGCGATGAGTCCCACGGCGCTGAAACTGGCAAAGCAATCGTTCAACGCAGACACCGAGCATATCAATGGGATTACCGAGCTCGGTTTCAGTGCCCTCGAGCTGTACTACCAAACGCCAGAGGCCCAAGAGGGACTCAAAGCGTTCCTGGAAAAACGCAAGCCGGACTTTCGCGGAGCGCGGCGCAAGTAGTACCGGGACCACGAGATCGCGGCGCAACTTGCCTCGCGCGATGCGAATGTCCGCCTCCCTTGTGGCCCGAAGATCTGCCAACGCGGACGTCGGGAAGGACGACGATATGAAGTCACACCCTCGCAAGCGTTCCAAACCGATGAACGATCACGTGCCAGCAGGATCGCCTGCCAGGTCCGCTCCGCCGCGCCAAGGACGAAAAAAGCCCGCGCCGGCACTCGAAGATGCGATCGAACTCGCCTTGCGAGTCCACCGCAACATGACAGATAAGGCAGGAGCGCCGTACATCCTCCACGTCCTGCGCGTCATGCTTGCAGTGGAAGGGGACACAGCGCGAATGGCGGCTGTGCTGCACGACGTGGTGGAGGACTCGACCTATACGCTTACGGACCTACGGAAGCTGGGCTTTCCAGAAGAAGTGGTCGACACCGTGGACGCACTCACGCGACGCCCGGGAGAGTCGTATGAAGCCTTCATCCGTCGCGCCGCAACGCATCCCATCGCACGGGTCATCAAGCTTGCGGATCTCCAAGACAATTTGGACCTGCGCCGACTTGCAGGACTGAGCGCATCCGATTGGAAGCGGCTCCAACGCTACCAACGAGCCTGGCAGTTTCTGAAAGGAACCGTCGCGTAAGCTGGTCTCCTGGCACACATCGCCGCGAAAACCGGCGATTGCTCTCGCGGCCGTCGTCAGTACCCACGAACACCCCGCGCAAGTAGACGCAGCGATTTTCGACCCGTTCGAGGGCCCCCGAAGGGCCACGCTCAGGGGCGAGGCCGTTGGGGCGTCTTACAACCGGCGAAAGCGACGAACGTTAGGAACTCGGTGTTGCCAAGTCACCGAGCAAAACCAAGTCGTTCCGGTGGATCGCTTCATCCGTCGCCTTGTAACCCAGAACCGCTTCAATTTCGCTTGAGCGAAGGCCACGGATGCGTTCGAGCTCGGCTGCGGCGTAATTGACCAAACCTCTGGCAAACTCATCCCCGGTTTCCGTGACGCAACGTACACAGTCTCCTGCATCGAACTTCCCTTCTACCGCTCGAATGCCTGAGGGTAGCAAGCTCCGACCCTTGAACACGATCGCTTCGAAAGCACCACGATCCACGGTGATCGTGCCCGCTGGCTTCAAAGTGTAGGCAATCCAGTGTTTGCGTCGTTGCAGTCGGTCCTCCCGTGGGAGTACGAGCGTCCCTACAGCATCGTCCGGATCCAACACCCGCAGCAAAGTACCTGGCTCGAGGCCACTCGCGATCACGGTTGGGATGCCAGCATGTGCGGCTTTGCGCGCTGCTGCGAGCTTCGAAGCCATCCCACCTGTACCCAAAGGTCCTTGTCCTTCCACCACGATGCCACCGGCCTTTTTCGCATTGGCAATCAGTGGCACCAATCGAGCGGAAGGGTCGCGTCGTGGGTTGCTCGTGAAGACCCCCGGAACGTCGCTCAACAACACCAAAACGTCGGCCTCCACGAGGCCAGCAATCAAGGCGGACAGATTATCGTTGTCTCCGAAGTTGCGGAGTTCGTCGGTCACCACCGTGTCGTTCTCATTGGCCACCGGAAGCACGTTCGCTTCCAAGAGTGCCTCGATCGTGTGGCGCGCATTCAGGTAGCGGTGCCGCGAGGCCAGGTCGTCGTGAGTCAAGAGAATTTGCGCCACTTGCACGCCGTGTTCGGCAGCGAAGCGTTTGTACAAGGCCATCAAATCGATTTGGCCCACGGCTGCAGCCGCCTGGCGCTCAGGGATCGATCGTGGGCGGTATCGCTTGCCGAGTCTCGCCATGCCAGCCGCCACCGCGCCGGAGGTGACGACAACCACGGACACGCCACGCCGGCGGGCGGCACAAATGTCCGCAACCAGCTCTGACAGGCGCTGCTCGTCGATTCCTTCGTGGCTGGACAGAATACTACTGCCAATTTTCACCACGGCACGGCGGACATGGCGCATCCATTGCCGTTTTGCAGCGCGGTGATCGATCATGCCTCGAACCACGCAGGCGTGTGTGCAGCAGTTGCGCTTGCAGCTGCGCTAGGCCGGCTAAGTTCCCGCCAGTGTTGCCCCACCGCTCTCATGAGCTCCCAAACGCCTTCTCCGGTTGCGGCAGAAATGGCGTGGACTCGAATGCCTCGCTTTCCCAAACGGCGTTTGACTTCCTCGAAGACCTCCCGGGCACCGGTGAGGTCGATCTTGTTTGCAGCGACCAATTGGGGTTTTTCCGCCAGACGGGCGTCGTACGCAGCAAGCTCGTGATTGATCTTGTCGAAGTCTTCTACCGGGTCGCGCCCCGTGAGCCCACTCACATCTAGAACATGCACTAGGAGTTTGGTCCGGCTCACGTGACGTAAAAACCGGTCCCCGAGCCCGTGTCCTTCATGTGCTCCCTCGATGAGCCCAGGCAAATCTGCCAAGACAAAACTCAGGTCGTCGTCCAAGCGGACGACCCCCAGGTGCGGCACCAAGGTTGTGAACGGATAATCCGCTACTCTTGGCCGTGCGGCGGAGACCCGCCGCAGAAGGCTGGACTTCCCGACGTTTGGAAAGCCGACGAGTCCCACGTCCGCGAGTAACTGCAACTCCAACCGCAGCCGCCGTTCCTCTCCCGGGGTGCCCGGCTGGGCGTACCGGGGCGCTTGGTTCGTTGGGGTTGCAAAATGCATGTTGCCTTTGCCACCTCGTCCGCCGCGGGCAACCACGACTTGCTGCCCGTGTTGCTGCAGATCGGCCAACAGCTCGCCCGTGTCGGCATCGTACACCAAGGTGCCGCACGGAACTCGGGCATACACGTCTTCCCCGCGCTTGCCGTATTGCTGCTTGCCCCGCCCGTGTTCGCCTCGGCCTGCGCGCCAGTGCGGTTGAAACCGGAAATCCAGAAGCGTGCTCAAGCCGGCGTCGGCTACGAAAACCACATCACCGCCGTCGCCACCGTCACCCCCATCCGGGCCCCCGCGAGGGCGATACTTTTCCCGGCAAAAACTCACGCAACCGCGCCCGCCGTCGCCGCCACGCACGTAGATTTCAACTTCGTCCACGAATTTCATGGGACATCCAACCTAGCGTTTCAGGTGGGCACCTGAAACGCGCTGCGAGCGGCGAGGAGGGAAACGCTGAACTTTAGGCCGGTAGCACGTGCACCTGACGGCGGTCTCTACCCATCCGCTCGTAGTGCACGATCCCATCGATCTTCGCGAACAAGGTAAAGTCTCGCCCCATGCCGACGTTTTGTCCCGGGTAGATCTTCGTCCCTAACTGGCGCACCAAGATGTTCCCCGCCTTGGCTCGCTGGCCAGCGAAAACCTTCACGCCACGACGCTGGCCCCGGCTGTCGCGGCCGTTTCGGGTGCTCCCTTGACCTTTCTTATGAGCCATAACTTCACGCTCCTACTTGAATGGCCGTGATTTGAATCTCGGTGAACGGCTGACGGTGACCATACCGCCGGCGATAATTCTTTCGCCGTTTCTTTTTAAACACGAGAATCTTCTTTGCCTTGCCTTGGCGCACGACCCGAGCAACAACCTTGGCTCCTGGAACCACCGGCTGTCCGACTTTGATGCCACTGGAATCGCTCGTAACCAACACCTCCGAGAATTCCACTTGGCTGCCCGGAGCTACGTCCAGCTTCTCGATGCGCAGTACTTCTCCCGGAGTCACCCGGTACTGTTTTCCTCCGGTTCGAATCACAGCATATTCCATGAGCCGGTCTCCCGTTTGCGGTGAGCAAGCTTGACTAGAAGACTGCTCCTTCTTTGTCAACGCGAAGGCGCGGTCGCTCCCCTTCCCTGCCGATGATGCCCACGGCGATGCCTCGCATCGTCCGCAACGACGATCCAAGCCTCAGCTTACATCCTCGCGCATCCGGCAGCTCGGCCAACTTCCTAGAACTCACCTTTCGAGCAGGCCACAAGGACGTCACGCAACCGGCAGAGCGTTGCAAGGCGAACCCATCGTTTCCAGGACGGCGGAAGCAAACAAGCAGGATTTTAGGCTACGCATCAGCGTTCACCCGCCAGCATTGTTTCCAACTTCACCGCAGGCGGGGGCGCAGTTCGCTTGTCCTTCACAAGACGTCGTCCGGATCTTTGCTAAAGAGAGGCCGCTATGCCGACGATTGCAGTGGATGCAATGGGGGGGGACCATGCGCCTCTCGAGGTGGTAAAGGGGGCTGCGGCAATCAGCTTGGAGACCCAAATCGACGTGGTTTTGGTAGGCGACGAGCAACACATTCAGGCGGTGCTCGACCGCGTGCAGTACCGGCCCGAACGCCTTCAAGTCCGCCACACCGATCAATTGATCGGAATGGCCGAGGAACCCCACGCGGCCGTGCGGGCGAAGCCACGTGCGTCGCTGCTGATGGCGGTTCAACTCGTTGCCATGGGAGAAGCAGACGCGGTGGTCACCGCTGGCAACACCGGCGCTGCCGTCCTTGCTTGTGCGCGCTACTTTCGGCCGCTCCCTGGCATTCGCCGAGCGGCGCTTGCCTCGGTGTACCCTCGGCAAACGGAGTATCCAGGTCAGGATCAGCTTGCCCTGCTGCTCGACGTTGGGGCAACCATCCGCTGCGAGGCAACCGAGTTAGTACAGTTCGCGGTAATGGGCAGTGCTTATGCCCGCAGGATTTCGAAGGTGCCGAGCCCGCGCGTGGGCTTGTTGAACATGGGCGCAGAAGCCAACAAGGGTGGCGACACCTTTGTGGAAGCCTATCGCAGGCTTGGCAGCATTCCAGGAGTGAATTTCGTCGGCAACATCGAAGGCCATGAGCTCCTCAAAGGGAAAGCAGATGTGATCGTTACGGAGGGCTTTACTGGGAACGTCGTGCTCAAGCTCCTTGAAGGCGTCGCGGATATTCTCAGCGAACTGGTGGGTGCAGCAGCTCGGGAGAGTTGGCGCTATCGCTTTGGTTTGCGCGTCCTCGAAAGCGGTGTCGAACGGCTGCGGAGTTTGACCGACTACACGGCTTACGGCGGTGCGCCCATCCTCGGCTTCGAGCATCTGCTCATCAAGGCGCACGGACGCTCGGAAGCACGAGCGATCAGCAACGCAATCAAGGTGGCAGCCAAGGCGGTGCGTGACGGTGTTGTGGGCGAGATCCAAGCGAGCTTGGAGAGCCGCTAAGTGCTGTGTACGGGTCGTAAGGTGGAGCGTCCGAGTCCGATTGTCTACCGCTGGGATCTGGATAAGACGTACCTGCGCAGCGAGTTCGATCGCTTTCGGGACTTGGTCAAAATTCCGTTCGAAAAACCGGAAGACAAAGTCACGGTCCCAGGGGTCGTCACTTTGATTCGCAACCTTCGGAGGGTTGCAAGACAGCAGAAACGCGAAGTTCGGGTGTACTTTATTTCCGCGAGCCCACCCCAAATTGCGAAAGCAATTAAGGAAAAGCTGGCCCTCGATGGAACCGAATACGAGGGCATTACGTTCAAAAACCAGCTCCAGCACATCATGCGGGCTCGCTTTCGCAATCTAAGGGAGCAAGTCGGGTACAAGCTGACAGTGTTGCTCCGCCAAAGAGCCGAGTTTCCGCAGGAGGCACGCGAGGTGCTGTTTGGCGACGATTGGGAGTCCGACCCTGTAATTTATTCGCTGTATGCAGACATCCTCGCCGGGAAACTCCGAGCCGAGGAGCTGCCCCGTGTGCTGGATCTGCTCGGCGTGGACCCAGAGCTCGCGAGCGAAGCATGCAGCTTGGCTGCTACGGTGGAGCCCGTCGACGCCGTCGAAAGGATCTACATCAACCTTGAACGCGGTTCGCCGCCTGGCCTGTTCGAGCCGTTCGGGCCACGTTTGATCCCTGCCTTCAACTACTTCCAAAGCGCAAGCTGCCTGTATCAAGACCAACACCTGGACCTGGATGGTGTGGCGGAAGTCGCACAAAGCGTGATGGCGGAAGCAGGTTTGTCTCCGACTCATTTGGCCAATGCACTGGCGGATATTTGCCGCCGCGGGTACCTCCACCCCCATGTCCGCGATACCCTGGCCATGGAGCTTGCACGCCGTCAACTCCTGCCGCCCCCTTTGCGCCATGGTGTTCTCGCACGGCTACGGGAATGGGTGCGAAGGCAAACTCGCCGAGTGGCCCCGCTGCCACGTCTACTCCCACCGCACCAGCCTCGAATCGACTACATTCAGTTAGTCACCCACTGGCGTGAGCGGCACAGTGCACCCAACAATTCTCAACAGAGGAGAGAGCTATGACCCCTGCCCGTTTGCACGTCATTTTCGTCACCGCCAGCAGCATGGAAGAAGCCGTTCAGCTCGCGGAACACCTCGTACGCGAGCGACTTGCAGCATGTGTCAATATCCTTGGGCCGGTTCGATCGATTTACGTATGGGAAGGCAAGTTACAAAAGGACAGCGAATACTTGCTCCTCATCAAGGCTGCCGCCGAAAATTTTTCGGCCTTGGAGCAAGCTGTGCGCAAGCGGCATTCTTACACCGTACCTGAGATCCTCGCCTTGCCCGTTGCCGACGGATCCCCCGCGTACCTCGAATGGGCTTGCGCCGCTCGTCCCGAAACCAAGCCCGACGGTGACGAGTAGAGCCCTGGTGTCGCGGGAGTCTGCACCCCAACACATGGACTGCAAAGCTCAACCCCGCAGCTACCCGCAAACCGCGCGATGAGGTTCCATGACCAAGGAAAAGCCTGCTGCGACCCGGGTCCATTCGAGCTTGGAATGCGGGCAGCACGTGGAGGATCACCGCACACTTACGACCCCGAAAGGGCATGTGGCGCGGCCTCTGAGTGTGTTCGGGCAACGCGCCCCGTGCTCGTTACCGCTTCGGTTGGGCCGGGCCGGAACCTTACCGCCCCGGAGCAAGGTTCCGTACCCGGTCCCCACCACCCGAGTCGAGTGGTGTCCCCCCTTCAGCCCCCAAGATCGACGAGCTTTTTAAAGCTTGCGCGGACCACTAGACGGATCCCTCCCCTCGATGCGCAACCCAGTGGTGTCCGCCAGCACGGCCGTTTTCCTTTGCACCGGATGTTTGCGCGCGATTTCCAACTGTTTGATGCGGATGCGTAAGTTGTTGGCACTGTCAGCGTTCGCCAGGGCCTGTTCCTCGCTGATTCGGCCCTGGGCGTAGAGGTCGAACAACGCCTGATCGAACGTTTGGCCGCCCTCCTGAGTGCTGTTTTCCATGGCTTCCTTGAGCTTGTCGACCTCGCCTCGTTTGATGAGTTCTTTCACGTACGGCGTGTCGATGAGGATTTCCAACGCGGCGACCCGCTTCCCGTCGACTCCGGGGACGAGCCGTTGGGAAATGATTCCCCTTAAGTTCAGCGAGAGTTGCAAGAAAATCTCCGGGTGGCGCGAAGCTGGGAAGAAATTCATCACGCGTTCGATGGCCTGATTGGCATTGTTCGAGTGGAGGGTGGCGAGACACAAGTGGCCTGTCTCCGAGAACGTGATGGCCGCCTCCATGGTTTCAGCGTCGCGCACTTCGCCAATCAAAATTACGTCGGGAGCCTGCCGGAGCGTGTTGCGCAGCGCTTCGTTGAACGAGACCGTATCGAACCCCACCTCGCGCTGACTCACGATGCACTTTTTATGGGAATGGATGAACTCGATCGGATCCTCGATGGTCAAGATGTGGCCTGTCGAATTTTCGTTCCGGTAGTCAATCATTGCCGCCAAGGTGGTCGACTTCCCGGAACCGGTCGCGCCAGTGACTAGTACGAGCCCACGGCGGCTCATTGCGATGTCCTTCAACACTGGCGGTAGCCCGAGCTCATCGAGCGTTGGGATTCGCGTTTTGATCTGCCGGATCACCACCCCCACGACACCCCGCTGGCGATACACGTTGATGCGAAACCTTCCCAAGCGCTCCGAGGCGATGGCAAGGTTCATCTCGAGTTTTTCTTCGAACTGCGCCCGCTGCCGCTCGCTCATCAACGAGTTCGCTAAAAGTTCCACGTCTTTCGGGGTCAACGGGGTGGAACCATACGGCTGATTGAATCCCTCGACGCGGAAGACAGGCGGGCTGTCTGCAGTCAGGTACAAATCAGAGGCATTGCGAATCACCATTTCTGAAAGCAACTCGCGAATATCTGGCATCGCCTTCTCTCACCGAGCAATTAGCGTCCCAAAAACGGCCGCGTGGGTTTCGCAGTACTCACTGGGCGTCCTTCGGCCCGTCCCGCATTGTCGGGGCCGAACAAGTTTGGTGTCAGCGTGCGCGACTGCGCTTCTTCCTTCGTCACCAGCCCTCTCGCGACCAGGTCGAGTAGAGCCATGTCGAGGGTTTGCATGCCCCATGCTTGGCCCGTTTGCAGCGCCGATGGCAACTGGTGAATCTTGTTCTCGCGAATCAGGTTCCGAACCGCGGGCGTGCCAATCAGAATTTCCAACGCCGCGATCCGGCCACCAGCCCGTTTCTTCACCAGCGTTTGCGTGATGATTGCTTGGATCGACTCGGCAAACATCGCCCGAATCTGGCCTTGTTGCGCTGCCGGAAAAACGTCGATGATTCGGTCGACGGTTTTGGGGGCACTCGAAGTGTGCACCGTCGCAAACACCAAATGTCCCGTTTCTGCCGCCGTTAGGGCGAGAGAAATCGTTTCCAGGTCGCGCATTTCGCCCACGAGGATCACGTCCGGATCTTCGCGGAGCGCACCACGCAACGCCGCGTTGAAGGACATGGTATGCGGGCCCACCTCCCTCTGGTTCACCAAGCACTTTTTCGATCGGTGCACGAATTCGATTGGATCCTCGATGGTCAGAATATGCCCCTCGTAGGTCTCGTTGATGTAGTCGATCATGGCGGCCAACGTGGTCGACTTACCGGACCCGGTCGGGCCTGTAACGAGCACTAGGCCTTTTTCCTTTTTGCAAATCTCCTTGATCACCGGAGGTAGCCCAAGTTCGTCGATGGTCATCACCTTCGTGGGGATGGTGCGGAAAACCGCTGCCTCCCCCTTCCGGGTACGGAACACGTTCACGCGAAACCGCGCCACGTCGCCAAGCTCGAACGAGAAGTCCACATCGTTGGTTTCCTGGAACTGCTTTCGGGTGGCGTCGTTCATGATGTCGAAGACCATCCGGTGCACTTCGTCCGCTGTGAGGGGCGGATGCTCTATTCGCTTCATGTCCCCGTGAATCCGCACCATTGGCGGTTCGCCTGAGGACAAATGCACGTCCGACGCGCCCTCACGATGCGCAAAGGTCAGCAGTTGCGTGATATCCATCGGCATCTCGATCACCTCTTCGGAATGCGGGCACTTGCGCTGCAAGCTTCGGGCCAGCGTTTACTCGCGCTCCCTGTTCCTGAACCAACAGCGCAATGGACGTTCTTTGCCATTTGCGTAGCGGCGAGCTGGAGCAAGATCGTCAACTCTACAACACTGTGGTGCCCAAATGCGGCACTGCGGGCGCCGTGATACGGCAGCATGCCGCTTTGCGGCATGCAACTGTCAAAAGAATCACGGCCCTGAGAGCGAGGCAAGCATCACGGCCATGAGGATGTTGCTCAATCCATGGTAAAACGCCGGTACGAACACCGATCCTGTTCGCGCCCAAAGCCACCCATAGAGGAGGCCGGGAAAGAAAACGACGAGGCGGACCGGCCCTCCATGAAAGACGTGGCATGCGGCGAAAAGCGTGTTTGCAAGGATGAATCCCGGACCCACTCGAGTACCAAGCAAACTCCATCTCGGTGCCCAAACTCGATCGAACTGCGTTTGCATGTATGCTCGAAAGAAGAATTCTTCCGCGAGGCCCACACCAAGTAAGTGATCCAGAGCCAATGCGAAAAAGTTTTCGGGGAGGCTCCAAGCGAACTGCATTCCTAGAAGCCACGTACCGTAGAGGTAATGCCCCGCCACATAAGGACCAAACACAAAAGCGAGCAACGCTGCATGAAAACGCCAGCCCGGTACGCCCCGCAGCGTGAGCCCATAACCCTCCAAGTCACGCTTTGCTAGCGCCAGATAGGCGGCTGGCAGCAGCAGCCAGACCGCAGAGGTGCGCAACCACAGGGCGGTGGGCAGCGCGATCAACAGCAGACCCACGGCTTCGATTGCTGGCAGCCAACGTCGCGCGGCTAGAGTCAACGGGCTTCCTCTGTGGCGATCACGATTGGCGTCAACCCCAAGCGGCCGAGTTGCCGTGCATGTTGCACTGCCTCCTGGTGGTGACGGAATCGGCCAACTCGAACGCGGTAATAAGTTGCGCCGTTCGCCCGCCACGCTTGCACGTACGCCGTGGAGAAACGGCCAATCAAGGCACGGCGTAGCCGCTCCGCATCGCGACGAGCGACAAACGACCCGAGCTGAATTGTGTACGCGCCATCTAATCGGCCAGGCGCATCGAAGCCGAGAACTTCCAGCCGGACCCTCGCCGTACCCGTCCCGGTCATGCCCAAGCTCCGTCCGGCTGCGTACGAAAGATCGAGCACTCGGCCCTTCACGAAGGGGCCGCGATCATTGATCCGTACTTCCACTTGGCGACCGTTCTCTAGATTCGTCACCAACACACGGGTTCCCAGCGGCAGTGTGGGGTGCGCAGCGGTCAGCTCGTACTGATCATATACTTCGCCGCTCGCGGTTGGGTTGCCATGAAAGCCGGGACCGTACCAGGAGGCAACACCCACTTGCGTAGCTCCGATGCGCGGCTCGATCGGTCGACTCCGAAACCACGCACATCCTCCAAACAACACCACCCCGACAACCACCCAGCAACCCTGCCGGCAGGACATCCGACTACCTCTGTCAAATTAACCTCGTCCAGCAACTGTGAGTCGACCGATCAGTACGGTGGGGCTAGCGATGCTACGTCGGCATACGAGATCGCTCCCGACTGCCTCGATGCTCGCGAACATCTCCAATAAATTTCCTGCCACGGTGACTTCTTGAACGGGGAAAGCGAACTCACCGTTCTCGATCCAGAGACCCGCCGCGCCGCGCGAGTAATCGCCGCTGGTCAAATTGACCCCGAAACCGATGAGCTCCGTGACGTAAAGCCCCTGCTTTAAAGAGCGCACGATCTCTTCAGGCGAAGTGGTGCCCGCTTGCAACACAAAATTTGTCGGGGAAGCAAAAGGGTTGGAGCCTACCGAGCGACTAGCGTTCCCGGTGCTCTGCATCCCCAAGCGACGCGCACTGTAAGCGTCCAGTAGGTACGAGCGCAAAACTCCGGAGTCGACCACCATGGTCCGTCGAGTTGCCACTCCTTCCGCGTCGAAAGGCTTCGAACCCAGGCCCCTGAGCAAGCGACCATCATCCACGACGGTCACAAAGTGCGGGGCAATCACGTCTCCCAAGCGCCCGGCTAAAAACGAAGCTCCGCGATAAATCGATTGGCCGACCACAGCACTTGCGAGGTGGCGCAACAAACTTGCAGCGGTTTCCGGGTCGAACACCACCGGTACCTCGCACGTGCGCACCGGCCTTGCATTCAAGCGACGCAAGGTGCGTTCAGCCGCGGTTCGCCCAATTCGTTCCGGTGGTTCCAGCAACGCTAAATGGCGGGCCGACGAATACCAATAGTCACGTTGCATCCCGGCAGAGTCTCTGCCCACGGGCACGACCGACACCGAGATGGCCGAATCTTGGTAGCCGGCGGAAAAACCCGCGGTCGATGCGTACCACACGTCTGACGTGTGTGCCGTGCACTCCGCACCTTCCGAGTTCACGATCCGCGAGTCTGTATCCATTGCGCTCGCTTCCGCACGTAACGCGAGTTCCTGAGCGCGTTGCGGATCGACATTGGCCACCTCCGGGTCATAAAGTTCGAGGTCGGGAATGTCCTGGGCGAGTTGTTCCAAAGGGGGCAAGCCCGCGTAACTGTCCGCGGCAACCATCCGCGCGAGTTCGTACGCGGCCCGGGCGAACTCTTGCAGGTTCTCCCGGCGTAAATCCGATGTCGAGGCCACCGCACTTTGGCTGCCAACGAACACCCTCAGCCCTAGGCTGGCTTCCTCCGCCTGGGAGATTTTCTCGAGCCGACCGCAGCGCACGCCAACCTCCAGTCGTCGCCCTTTCACGACCACTGCATCGGCCGCAGTCGCGCCGGCGGATTTCGCTGCAGCAAGCACGGACTCGGCAATTTCGGGTAGCAGCATCACGTCGCTCTCAACTTGCTGGGCGGGTTCCACCCACGGTCAGTCCGTCGACTCTCACAGTCGGTAGCCCCACCCCGACGGGCACCGACTGTCCATCTTTCCCACAGGTGCCGATCCCTTCATCCAACTGCAGGTCGTTCCCAACCATGGTCACCCGCTTCAGCACTTCGGGGCCGTGGCCGATGAGCGTTGCCCCCTTGACTGGCCGGGTGAGGCGTCCATCTTCGATGAGAAACGCTTCGCTTGCGGAAAACACGAACTTCCCACTGGTGATGTCCACCTGGCCCCCGCCAAAATACGCTGCATACAGTCCCCGCTGCACAGAGCGGATGATCTCTTCCGGAGTGTATTCACCAGGCAGCAAGAACGTATTTGTCATGCGTGGCAGAGGCATGTGGGCAAAGGATTCGCGCCGGCCGTTCCCTGTGGGTCTCATGCCCATCAACCGCGCATTCAAACGGTCCTGCAAGTAGCCTCTCAACACCCCGTTTTCGATCAAGACCGTGCGTGACGTCGGCGTCCCTTCGTCGTCCACGTTCAGCGAGCCCCGACGATTCGGGATCGTACCATCGTCAACGACCGTGCACGCCGGCGAGGCAACAACCTCGCCCAAACGCCCTGCAAACGCAGACACACCCTTGCGATTGAAGTCGCCTTCCAGACCGTGACCAACAGCCTCGTGTAGTAAGATCCCTGGCCAGCCCGGCCCCAACACGACCACCATTTCACCAGCCGGAGCATCGGTTGCGCTCAAATTCCGGACCGCTTGTTCCGCCGCTTTGCGAGCATAGGTCAAGTACCGATCGCCCTCGGTCAGGAACGCGAACTCGACGCGCCCGCCTCCGCCAAAGCTTCCTTGCTGCCGGCTGCCGCGGTCTTCAGCAATGCACGTCACCTGCATGCGCAACAGAGGTTGAACGTCACCTACAACCAGGCCGTCTGCCCTAGCAATCAAAATAACCTTGTGTTCGACCACGATGCTCGCCAACACGTTGCGGATGCGCTGGTCAAAGCCACGTGCCACTTCGTCCACTCGAGAAAGCAGGTGGACTTTTTCCTGTGGGGGCACCACGATGGGTGGTTCTTTCAACCGATACAACTGGTGCGGAGGTCGTTCCACGCGAACAGCGATCGAGCGCGATTCGCCGCTTTCCAGCGCGATGTACTCGGCAGCACGGCTTGCCAAGCACACGCTTTCAAAGCTCACGTCGTCGGTGTGTGCGTAACCAACACGATCGCCTACCACGACGCGAGCGCCGACTCCTTGCTGTACGTGCCGGGTGGCGGTCTTTACCAAACCATCTTCTAGGCTAACGGACTCGATGGTCCGGTGTTCGAAGTACAAGTCTGCATCGTCCGCCCGCCGGCACAACGCGCGGCCCACGTTTTCTTCGAGCCAGCGCTCCTGGATACCGAGTTGCTCGAAAAAAAATTCTCGCGCGTCGACCGGAACCGCAACGTTTTGGCTTTCTCCCACGCCCATCGCCGGTCAACTTTATCCACCCACGCCTCTGGTGGCAAACTCGCTTGCTCTACCAAGGCAGCTGAGCATTAAGGTTGCGCGAAATCTCGCGCGACGAACACCTTCAGCCGTGACCCAAACGGGGCAGCCTACTGAACCGGGCTAGGCACCATAACTGCAACGCGTGGGCGCCTGCCGCTCGCAGCTAAATGGTTGCGCGGATTCCTTCTAATTCCGTACACGAACAATCACGTCGCGCGTCGTCTCGGCAAACCTTCCCCATCCATCCACCGCTTCCAGGTTGAGATTCAGCATATCCCCGTCAAAGAAATCGTCTCCGACTTTTACGACTACACGCAGAAGAGCCTTGCGCGCTATCGACTCAAATGTCCACCTAACGAGAGTCCCGCCTGGCTGCCTATCTATTTCTACCGGCTCTGGATTTGCGCTGATCAGCTCCAGCCCCCCTGGCAGGAACAAGGCGGCCTCCACATCCGGGGCCGGCGCGATCGAAGTGTTATCGATCCCCAGACGCAGTTGAAGCGACGCGCCCTTAAAGGTTTTTCGTGGAACCCCAAACCGGACTTTGAGCTTGCCTTTGTCAGGGGCGACACCGCGCACATACACCGTTGCAGCCGCGCGCCCTCCTGGGCCGACACTGTCCGAAAGCTCTACTGAATGGGTCAGTTCGGTACCGGGCGGAACGCCAGGAGCCAGCCGCGCTCGAATGTCAAAGCTCGCCGTTTCCAGGCCCTGCAAAACGGGGACTTCGAACTCCGCACCGTGATCGAAAACCGCTGACGGAGCGGGCGATGCGTCCACGAACTCCAACTCTTCTGGCAGGCTACTGACAACCGCAACGTCACTGCTCGCGACCGAGGGGTCGCACAAGCTGGTAACCTTCAGGGAATAGTTGACGGTCTCAGAAACGGGCGAGCGCAAAAACCGCGGAGCTCCGACCAGAGAGACCACATACGGATCCCGCGGTTTTACATCCGTACTTGTCGCCAAGGCGTTGTTCGCCAAGTTGCTGTCCGTGGTAGAAGTCGACACCGATGTTTGGTCGACAATTACCGCTCCCTTGAGCGAGCGGCTTACGAGACCGGTAATTGTCACGGTCTCGGACTCTCCCGGATCGAGCGACCCAATAGAACACGTCTGCGTTCCCAGCGAGTCTACACAGCCGGGATCAGCATCATCAAAAGCCACCCCAGCAGGTAGACTGTTCAAAATTTCGACGTCGTCTGCACACGACGGACCCAAGTTCGTAACGGTGATTTCCCAAGAGAGAAAGTTGCACACCAACACAGGATCTGGAGAATCCGACACGCTCACGACTAAGTCTGCCACCGACTGAATGCCATCGGTGTCTGTACTGGAGTTGTTGCTCAGGTCGGGGTCGTCGACTTCAGGATCTGGAGTCACCGTAGCGGTGTTCGCTACGCTGCCACCGGCACAAGGGTCCACGGTGGCAGAAACCTGGATGGTCACACTGGACCCCACTGGGAGATCGACCAGCTCCACAATGTCTCCCGCGCCACTGGGGGTGCATGAGGCACCACCGCTCGGGGAGCAAGTCCAGGAAACGCCTGACAGCTCTGGCGGAAAGTAGTCTTCTACGAGCGTACCGGGCGCATCGCTCGGCCCCGAATTGGTGATCACGAGCGTGTAGTTCGTTCCCAAGCCGGCCGTGACCACGGTATAACCATTCGTTTTTGTCACACCGAGATCCGCTTCGGGGGTGAGGGTGTCGCTATCCGTGCTCGCGTTCGACCCGGGGTCCGGGTCCGTCACACCACCCGGCACGAGCACCTGTGCGGTGTTTGCCAAGGTCCCTGTGGCAGCAGGATCGATTATGGCAAACACAGTGTACGTGAGAGAACCGCTCGCACGAATATTGACAGAGTCCGCAATGTTTCCTGTCCCGCTGCTCGTGCACGACGAACCGGGTGTGGCCGTGCACGACCACGTAATCCCTTGCAGCGCTGCGGGGAAGTTGTCGATGACCGTAGCCCCGGTGACATGGCTGGGTCCTGAGTTCGCCACGACAATCGTGTAGGTGATCGAGGTTCCAGGCACCGCTGTTGTGGAGCCGTCGCTCTTGGAGATCGTCAAGTCCGCAGTGGGCGTAAGTGTATTGACGTCGGTCGAGCTATTGTTACTGCCGTTTGGATCCGTGACTCCCGGCGGTACGGCCACGCTTGCAGTGTTCGTGAGTGTACCTGTAGCCCCCGCGTCGATCGTGGCACTTGCCGTGTACGTGACAACGCCACCGACGGGAAGATCCACCGCATCCGCAATGTTCCCGCTACCGGCCGGGGTGCAGTTAGCACCAAGTGACGGTGAGCATACCCAGGTGACACCTTGCAAAGCCGCAGGAAACACATCGGACACCTGAGCCGCGATGACAGGGTCGGGACCATGATTGGTAACCTGAATTGTGTACGTGATCGACGTTCCGGGCACCGATGTTGTCGAACCGTCCGTCTTGACCACAGCGAGATCGGCGGATTGTGCCCAAGCCGGATGAGCCAACAAGGAGACAGCGAAGATCGCCCAGGCGCAAGCATTCGTACCAACCACTTCTCTCCTCATGGTCTACCGTCTCTCTTTCGTTTTTCGACTCGCGTTATTCTTCCCCATGCGGGCACCGAACAGGAGGAACACGCGGAGCGTTGCTTCTCTTGATACTCAGCAAACTCTGCGCAGTCCATCGAATTTTTCGGGAGACTCGACCAGATTGGAACACCGTAGGAGCAGATTGCTCCGACCCAAGCCACCGCCGGCGCTGTGACGCTTAAAAGTACAACGTGATTCCACCCCGCACGGAGAACGGGTTACCTGGAGTAAAGTGAATGTCCGGCGGTGGGTCCTCGTGTGAACCCTGAAGCCCGGGACGTACCGAGCACGGCGTCCCCGGATGACGCACTGGGTCTTGCAACTCGCCGAGCAAACACGAGTTATCCGAGAATTGTGCTTCTCGCCAATCCCGATCGAGCAAGTTCAATAAGGCAAGCGAAGCCTCCACGTTCTTCCATCGATACCGTGCTAACAAGTCTACCAGGGTGTACCCCCGGGCAGTGAGCGAGCGGTCTTCGATTGCCGGTCGGTCGCCCAGGTATCGCGCGCGCAACGCCGTCTCTAAGCCCACAAACGGGTATACCGTGATCCCTCCGTTCATCAGCAATGTGGGGGCCAGCGGTACGGCCTCCCCGCTCGCCCGGAAGCGGGGATCGGCGTAGCTCAAGTCGTAATCCACGAACAACCACGAAGTCGCCTGACACCGGGCTTCGAAATCGACGCCCCAGCGGCGCGTACTTCCTGCGGGTTCGAACGTCCCTCCGGCCCCGATTTGCTGGTTGCCGGCATCGCCAGAAAAAACGAGCTCGCTATCCAAGTCCAACAACCACAGCGCGGCTGCAAGATCGAGTCGTTCGAACTGGCGTGTCCGGGCCCCGAGTTCATATCCTAGAGAGCGAGTGAGCGGGCTCTTCAGATTTCCGGCCAATTGCGGATACGCCTTGGCTAACAGCGCGTTTCGAGCATCGTTCGAGTGAAATCCGCTCCCGAAATTCAAATAAACATCTGTGGTTTGGGTCGGCGACACAATGAAGTTAGCCTTCGGACTCACGATCGAATCGGTCACATTGCCACGAATCGCAACGGCGCAGAAGTTCGGGTCTGTCTGCCCAACACACTCCTCGAGCACGGGATCCAGCAAGCCAGTTCCAGGAGGTAAGCGATCGCGCCCATCGAAAAAGAATACGTCGCCACGCAGACCAGCTTCGACCCGCAACCAGTCGCTCAAAAAGAGATGCTGATCCAAAAAACCACTTACCGACCGCTCCTCTACCTGCACCGCGTTCACCGTAAAAAATCGCTGGCGCCGCACCTGTCGGTGCAAGTGTAGACTCACGTGGTCGTGCCGCGTCTCCACAGCAACTCGAGTACGGGCAGGCAGGCCGGCACTCGCCCCAGCGAGAGGCAAAAACCAGTAACGCGTGTACTGCACACGGCCGCCGTAGAGCACTCGGCTATCGTTTTGTTCGACCCCATCCCCAGGCAAATAAAACAACGTAGGGTCGAACACTTCCCCACTTAGATCGACAATGCGCCCACCCCGCTCCGCGAAGCGGAGACCAGTGTCCTTGTAGAACGTGAAGTTCGAGAACAACGCGAGCTTGTACCGTTGTCCCCAAGCGAGCAACGACCACTCTTCCTTCGCGCTCGGGGCGAACCGGTAACGAAAGGTCAGGTACTGCCGGTCCGTCTTTCCACCTTCTGTAGGGTCGATCGCATCGAACCGATCGAATGGGCGCGTGGGAGCTTGGGGGAGCAAATCTAAAGGCGCTAAAGCTAGAAAGCCTTGCTGCACCGCTCGCAAGGGGATTTGCCCAGAGGCCTTCCAGTCACCAGCATATACGCCTCCACTGACAGTCAACTCTTTGCCCGCATCCCAAGCGCGACGGAGCTTGGCAAACGCATTGTACCGAGCGTAGTCCTGGGGATTGCGAAACGGCCCGTCACTGAAGTACGCCTGCCCAGCTACAAGCGTCTGCCACTCACCCAGTCGAGGCGAACCCCCGAACACATAGCGGTGCGTCCCGAACGATCCCCCCTCCGCAAATGCGAACGGCTGGGGAAACTCGTCTTTCGTCACAATTTGCAAAGCGCCGGCGTTGGCAAAGTCGCCGAACTCGGGGAAATAAGGGCCTTTGTATAGCTGGAGGCGTTGGATCGTTTCCGGAATGACGAAATTTACATCCGCATACCCCTGACCATGCGCATGAGACACTAGGTTCACGGGCATCTCATCGACAAACACGGCAAAGTCGGTTCCGTGGTCGCCGTCAAAGCCGCGAACCAACCACTGCGGTGCCTTTCCGCCACCTTGGTGCTGAGCCACCACAAGGCCAGGCACGTTGTTCAAAATTTCCTGCAAGGTGCCGTGGGGACGAAGTGCGAAGTCCAGTGCGCGAATCTCCTCTGACGAAGCGGAGCTTAACGGCCGACGCGCTCGCACGATCACTTCGCCAAGATTCGCCGCCGGGCGCGCAGCCTCCCGCCCTCTTCCACCACTCGTTTCCACGGCCGCTTCCGGCCGCCCATCATCACGACGTTCAACGGACGGCTTAGTCCCCGCGCCATCGGCGGTTTCCGCGCCCCAACCAGCACCGGCAAGCGCGAAAACCGCACTGACAAGTACAGCGACCACACAGTTCACCCGAAGCATCACGCACACCCCTACCGAAAGCACAGGAACGAGAACCCGACTGAGCCCAACCGGAGCCTCTGCCACACCGGGGTGCAGCACACGAGGCAAAGCTTGGGCTGCTTACGATTGCCTTGCAGCTACGTTCGGGTTCGCGGCGGGGCGCGCGAAAAGTACCGGTAAATTCCCGTTCTCTGAAACGGAATCGGCTCTGGACGAAACGCGCCGTCGAGTCTCGGTCCTTCCACCTCGTGCAGGAAGAGAGCCAGTACAAGAGGCTGGAAGGGCGAGTACGCGTGGAGGTGAGCGGGTCGAGCGTGACTGGCAGGAGCCCACCTGGGGCCCTCCGCCCTCGGTTCGCGAGGCCGGGCCCACCAATCCGCTGGCGTATCGTTCTGCGAGAAGGGGAGATCCGCGTCGGCAGACTCCACCCGCACCGCGGCCCACGCAACGCTCAAGGCACTGTGCACGTGCGGCACCGCATCCCCTGCGTGGCGGTGCGCCACGATTCCCACCGGCGGCGCTGCTACCGAAAGGGAAAACAAGCCAACCACGGTCGCACAAACAAAGCGACCACGCTTTGCTCGCAGTCCCTTTCCTGCCAGTTCTTGGAATTTGCGGTGCCTTCGCGTCACTTCTCGAGGAACTCTCAAAGTCCGCTTATCTCTCAGCCGTGCCCTCTACGCAACCACGCGCGGGGGTTTGCCGAACGGGCGTTCCTTCAGTCCCGTCCCAAAAATCGGCTCGTGCATCGCACCTGCTCCCGGCGCGAACGAGCTTGTCGGAAGTCCACTGGAGGTGGTAGACGCTGTGCCATGATCAAAACGATCCTCGTAGGAGTGGACGGGTCCGAACATGCCCGCACTGCCGCCCGCTACGCGATTTGGCTTGCGCAAAAACTAGACGCCACTGTAGTGGGTCTCCATGTCGTGGACATCGTTTCCATCGAGGGCTCCTTTTTCCACGACATTTCTGGATCCTTGGGGTTCGAACCGTACCTCGATTTTTCGTCGAAAATGCGAGAGGTGTTGTACGAACGCGGAAAGGCCATTCTGGAGGAATTTCGCAACCGGGCAGCCGAGGCGAACGTACGGTTCGACACCATGCTCACCATGGGCATCGTACCCAACGAAATTGCCGACGCTGCCAAAACTGCCGACCTGCTGGCCATCGGCCATCGCGGCGTGAACGAAAAGTTCGTTACCGGCCTGCTCGGAAGCACTGCGGAGAACGTCACCCGAAGGTCGCCGAAGCCCGTTCTTGTTTGCACCTTGCAGTTCAAGGAGGTCGAGCATCCTTTGCTTGCCTACGATGGAAGCCAGCGAGCCGCGGCAGCAATGCACTCTGCGGCAGAGTTTTGCACCGAGCTTGGCCTGCCATTGACGGTGCTGACGGTGCATCGTGACGAAGCCACAGGGAGGAAAATCTTGGCGGAAGCGGAAACGTATCTACGCGCATATCCGATCGAAGTGCGCCTGGAACTCCAACAAACCGGGAATGCCCCGGAACGCATCGCGAATTTTATCCGCGAACATCGCCACGATCTGTTGTTCATCGGAGCGTACGGACACAGCCGCATTATCGAGCTCGTGCTCGGCAGTACCACCGAGTACGTATTGCGGAACGCGAGCTGCCCCGTATTTTTGCACCGATAAATGCGTCGGCACTAGGAGGTCTCATGACAAAGCACTCCTTCACGATCGAAGACGTCCGGGCGCTGGCCCGAAAACTCTCGAATTGGGGCAAGTGGGGCAAGGACGACGAGCGCGGCACGCTCAACTACATCACGCCGGAAAAGATCGTGGCAGCCTCGCGGCTGGTGAAGCGTGGCAAAGTCATCTCTCTTGCCATCCCGTTCGACACGCAGGGCCCCCAGACTGGTTTCGCTGGACGCGTGAATCCCCTCCACTACATGCTGCAGGATGGTGGAGATATCCTGTCGGGTGCCCAGGACTTTATTCCCGGCCTCCGCTATTGCGACGACGCCATCACCATGCCCCTGCAGTGCGCCACGCAGTGGGATGCTCTCTCTCACATTTTCTTCGATGGCAAGATGTACAACGATCGCGGCCCCGAATGGGTCTCCAGTAGCGGTGCACGGGCGAACTCCATCGACAAGATGAAAGACAGTATCGTTTCCCGAGGAGTTTTGCTCGACATCCCGCGGCTGCTGGAAAAACCCTGGCTCGAGCCGGGTGAAGCCATTTACCCAGAGCACCTGGATGCAGCGGCAGCGCGCGAGAACGTGTGCATCGAACGAGGCGACATCGTCCTCATTCGCACGGGCCAACTCGCGCAGGTGCGGGCGCAAGGAAGCTGGGGCCAGTACGCTGGCGGGCCCGCGCCAGGACTCAGCCTACGCTGTGCAGAGTGGCTCGCACAAAAGGAAGTGGCTGGTTACGCAACGGACACCTGGGGGACAGAAGTGATCCCGAACGAGACTCCCGACTGTTTCCAGCCCCTGCACTGCGTGGCGATTGTGCACATGGGCATGCTTGTCGGAGAGATTTTCGACCTCGAGGAGCTCGCAAAAGACTGCGCCGAAGATGGCACCTACGAATTTCTTTTCGTCGCCCCGCCACTTCCGATCACCGGCGCGGTGGGCTCGCCCGTGAACCCACAGGCCATCAAGTGATTGTCAAGAGCAGTTTGGTCGGCACTCTGGCTTTGCCTCACGTGCGAAAGGCTGGCATGACCTCTTCGACGAAGAGTTGCAAGCCTTCCCGATCGAACGGAGGACGCAACGCAACGATCACCCACTCCGCACCGGCCTGTCGATATTCTTCGAGTCGTTCGATCACTTGAGCAGGCGTCCCAATCAACATCCCCGGCTCCATCAGTTCCAAAGCGGCACCAAACTGCGTGCGTAAACCGTCTCGCTTGCGCTTCAGCGCAGACTCGCTCGGAGCAATGGCCAGCCCCAGGTTCACCGTCCGAGTAATTTCCTCCGGTGGCCGCCCGATCCGCTCGCACCACTGCGTCAGCACGCGATTCTTTTGCGCATACAACTCGGGGCCGATGAACGGAACGTTCCAACCGTCGGCATACTGCGCAGCAATGCGAAGCAAGCGCCGCTCGCCCATGCCTCCGACCCAGAGTCGAAGGTGCGCTTGCACGGGCTTCGGCTCGCAGCGGGCATCGCGCAAGCGGTAATGTTTTCCCTCGAAGTTCGAAACTGGCTGCGTCAGCAAGCTCCGAATCACTTGAATGCCTTCCTCGAGCTGATCGAGTCGGTCGCGAATTGGCAAAAACGGAATCCCGTAGGCGTCGAACTCGATCTGGCTCCAACCGGCCCCAAGACCCGCTTCCACTCGACCGCCACTGATATGGTCCAACGTCGCCAACGCATTCGCCAGCACGGCAGGATGCCGGTACGCCATGCAGAACACCAAACAGCCCACCCGAGCGCGCCGCGTTTCCTTCGCGAGTGCGGTCATGATCGACACAGCCTCGAAACAACTTCCCATTGCGTCCTCGGGCGTAAGCATCGCCGGATAAAAGTGGTCCCAAATGGAAATCCAGTGAAACCCCGCGCTGTCTGCGTATTGCCAAAGCTGCACAAGCTCGCTGTACGAGCAGTTTTGCGGTCCGGTATGCAATCCAAACACGAGTTTCGCCATCGGAATTCCCTTTTTAAAGCAGCACGAAAAGCACGAGTGCGGCCAACACCCCGAGGGCAACGCGCCTGAAAAACAGCGGTTGGATGGCTACGTGGTCCGAAGCGATGCTACGCACCGACTCAGCCGTTCGCTGCCCCCCAACAACCGCCTCGATCAATTCGAGGCAGTCGCGCGCCAACACTTCGCGAAATGCTTTCCCGAGTTCTACCGATGCCACCGATGGAGTACCCTTGTACGATACCGGTGGCCCGCCGTAACCGTACTGCGCATTCAGAAGCCAGCCGATGCTCCCCGCAAGACCGTCGGTCAACTCGCGAATCTTTTCCGTTGGCTTCCCACGGCTCGCGCGCCGTTGAATCCAGCGCTCTCCCAACTGAGCAAGCGGCCGCCACTTCGGTGGCCCATCACAATGCAATTGTGGCCAAACTGGCTCCACACACTCTGGCTTGTTTGCCAACTGGAATGCAGTCTCCCATGCTCCTGCATGTTCGCCGCTTAAAAGCCCCTGTCGCTCTGTTTCCGTGAGGGGCCGGCCGAGTAGCTCCTCGATCAGGGCAAAGCGCTGACCGGTAATGATTCGGTGCAACGCCAAGATGGAGGGGGAAAACATGTGCACGCCATAGCGGCGGCTCACTTGCCGGCACACGTACTCGATGGCAGCGGCGTGGCGTGGCCCGCCATGGCCGTTGGTCACCACGATGTATCGGTATCCCGCGCGCACCAAGGAATGTGCATGGTCCCGCAAAACCCGAAAAAACGTGCTTGGTCCCACGTTCATCGAACCGGGAAGCGGCAACTCGTCGGTGCCCACGGGCAAGTGGGGCATGAGCACGACAGTCCAGTCCGGATGCCGTTCCGCAAAACGCTTCCCAGCCTCCTCCGCCATCCATCGAGCCATAAAAAGGTCCATGCCCAGGGGAAGGTGCGGACCGTGCACCTCGAGCGCGCTCACCGGCTGCATGCAGAGCGACTTGGCAAAATCGAGCGATTGAATGCGCGTGTACGTCAGTTCTTCCGCAAGAACGAACGGCATATCTTAGATCTCCTCGTCCGCGTAAAATGAGTGTGGGGCCAGGAACTTGAGAGGGAGTTGCGCTTAGCTAGCCCCAGCCCGAGACGAGAGGCAAGGAGGGCGGGCCCAAGGCTTCTCCCGCACTCTGAATTTTCTGCTTGAACGTCTCTCAGGCCTTCCGTAGGCTCCTCCACAGGAGGTCGACCGTGATGCGCTTTCTTCGAAGTTCGGTCCTGTTGAGTGCGTGCATACTGGTACAGTGTTACGGAGCCGTGGCTACGGCGGAGGTAAGGCGAGAAACCACCGCACGGCGCCCTTACATCGTGGAGATTGGGGAGCCGTATCGAATCTCTCGGGCAACGCTCGACCGCGAGGCCGCTCGACTCGAAGAACTTCGCACGTACCTCGACCAATACGGGTACCCTGACTACGCGGAAGTACAAGAAATCCGCCCTGAGTGGCCATGGGACTCCTACGAGATCCGATTGTACTACCTTCGGCGTAACGTCGAGGTAGACTTTGGCCGTGCATTCACGCTTGCCGAGGCCTACCCGAATCTCGGTCTGCTGAAATTTCAAGGAGGCATTCCTGCCAGCAAACGATTGGAGATCGAACTTGCACTGAATCCCCCATCGGAATCCATGCCTCCGCCCAGCGAACCGGCAAAAGGTCCGGAAACTAGCCCTCCCTCGCAAACTCAAAAGCCGTCCCTGGAAGAACTGGTGGCGCGGGTCGAGGCTGCAGCCGACCGGGCTGCGGCAGCAGCGGAAGACGCGGTACGCCAAAGCGAAGCTGCCGAGCGAGCCGCCAACCGAACCATCGAAGTTCTGGACCGCCTAACGCAAGAGGAACAGGCGCGCCCCCGCCAGCGTAGGCGATAACCAATACGCAAACCACACCTCCTGAGCATCCCACTGATCAACATTTGTGAGCAGATTTCAGAAACCGTAACGACCGCTTCGTTCTCGGAGCAGCGTTTGCGACCTGGCCCGAATGTTGCGTAGCGGATCACCAACGGAGGTACGCAACATGACGGCTAGCGGCTCGCCGCAGATCAAGGTTCGCCTCGATCGAAAGCGAAAAAAAGGATTAGCGGTAGAAAAGCCGAGTCCCGTCTCGATCACGCGCCAGTCGATCAACCCTACAGCATCTGTCCGCCGTGCGCTTTTGCTTTGGGACGAGGTCTAAACAAAACCTCGTTTTGGTTGCTCTGCAGGCGCAAGAGGGATATAAGGAAGCCACCGTACAATTCGCGTGGCTAACATGGTCGGTGTTCGAGCTCACAAACGTACGCAGCATAAGAGGGTCTACAACGCCCTGTCCCCAATTGTGCTGGATGCGGACGAACGAACGGAACTTGCCTGGCTAGAGTCGGAAGCACCGCCGGCTGTGGCGCGACGAGCTCGGATTGTTCTCCTGTACGCTCGTGGTCTTACACTCAGCGCAGTAGCGCGGAGCCTCGGTGTGGACCGAGCCACGGCACGGCGCTGGATCCGCCGGTTTGCGGAACAAGGCCTTCGCGGCCTCGCCCATCCTTCTGGCGGGCAGGCGCGAAAGCGTCGCTTCGAGCAGAACCTCCGCGATGCCGTTGTTCGGGTTGCCCTGACCGATCCTCGCGACCTGGGTGAGGATTTCGACAATTGGTCGCTGCGGAGGCTCCAAGGCCATCTTTTGCGGAGGGGCCTCGTGAAGCAAATTAGTGTCGAAGGTCTTCGGCAGTTGATTTCTGGAGTGCCTTTGCCCGCCGAATTCTGGCGGCGGAAGCCCACCAAACGACTCACTCTGACCCCGGAAGAGCGCGCCGGACTGGAACAACTGGCGCAAGGGTCAAAAGAAAGCGTGGCTCGGCGGGCACGAATCATTCTCGCCCGAGCAAATGGCTTGCAAGAAGCGGAAATCGCGGCTGCCGTCGGAATGGGCCCATCATCGGTACGTTACTGGATTCGGCGTTTCCGTGTGCACCGGATGCTTGGCATCCAGACAGAGCGCAAACGGGTGCGGCCGATTCTGTTCACCCCTGAACTCCGGCGCCAAATTCTGGCGGTCGCTCAGGCTGCTCCGGAGCAGTACGGGATCGCTCGGCAAAGCTGGTCATTACGTTCTCTCCGTACTGTCCTCATCCAGCGCGGGATCGTCCAGCACATCAGCGTGCAGCACTTGCGCCGCATTTTGGGCGAAGCCGGGCTGCGCTTCGCGAAATCCTCTGGTGCAAACCGAGAACTGCCACAGCCCCAGGCCCAACCGATCTCTGGGTAAAGGCGACCTCTCTTCGATGTATCCGCTGGAGTTCCTGACGAGCCTCGATCGGCGGCTCGAGGCTGCCGGTTACCTCCCCGCACCCGAACTCACAGTCGTGCTTCGCCTGGCACTATCTCTGCAGAAGCCGATCCTTGTCGAAGGTCCCGCTGGTGCCGGAAAAACCGAAATTGCCCGTGCTGTGAGCGAAGCGCTCAACGCCCCACTGTACCGTTTACAGTGCTACGAGGGACTCGACGAAGCGAAGGCCCTGTACGAATGGAACTATCACAAGCAGCTCTTACGCTTGCAAACAGACGCCACACGCCAAGGAGCGTCGTGGCAAGCTGTCCAACACGAAATTTTCAGCGAGGAATACCTGCTCGATCGTCCCCTTCTGAAGGCACTGCGTAGCCGGGAGCGCGCCGTGCTCCTGATCGATGAGGTGGATAAAGCCGACGAAGAGTTCGAAGCGTTTCTATTGGAATTTCTTGGGGAATTCCAAGTTTCGATTCCGGAACTGGGAACCGTGCAAGCGCGCTATGTCCCCATCGTGGTTTTAACCTCGAATCGAACCCGAGAACTTTCTGACGCATTGCGTCGGCGGTGCTTGTACTACTATCTCGACTTTCCAAGCCGCGAACGCGAAGAGGCGATCCTGCGACTCAAACTTCCAGCTCTCGACGCTTTGCTTGCCGCTCAGATTGTTCGCTTCGTTCAAGCTGTTCGCCGTTTGCCATTGCGCAAGCCACCGAGCGTCGCGGAAACGATTGCCTGGGCAGAAGCATTGCTCAGTCTCGGGGTTCGAGAGCTGCGCGATCCCCAAGCCAAGGCTGCTCTCGCTGCCCTGCTCAAGTACGACGAAGATCTCGCCGCTGTACACAGCCGCTGGGCAACGCTAGCGGCCGCCGAGCGCCGCCCGGGTTGATTTTCTGCTCGTATGCGGCAACGGATCCTCGCCTTCGTAGCCGCCTTGCGAAGCCATGGCATCGCTGCGAGCCCCGCAGAAGTCGTGGATGCCTTTCACGCCGTTACCGTGCTCGGTGTGGAGCGGCCTGTCTTGCGGGAGTCCCTGGCCGCTTGCCTCGTCAAATCCGCTAGCGACCGCCCCATCTTCGACCGGTTGTTTGCCAAGTTTTTCCCAACTCCCGCCAAACCAAAGCTTGGCCCGCACTCGCCTTCACCCAGAGAGATCGCGTCGGGTTCGTCCAAGAGGGCAAGCCCGGAAGGCATTGTTGCTCCGCCGCAAACACGGCAGCCCAAAAAGCTCGACCGGCCGTTGCGGCAGTTGCTCCATAGCCACGAACAGCGGGGTCCAGCCCACCCAAAAGAGGCCCCTCGACACTCCTCTGACCTTGTTCACGATGGGTTCGGCCGCGACGCACCTCCGATGCTCGGTCCGCAGAGGTTAGCTGACTGTCTGTGGAGAGAACTCCACACAGCCGATCTCGACGAACTTCGAGAGGTTCTGGACAAGCTACGCAAAGCATTCAAGCGGCGCTTAGCCCGACGAGTCCGCAGACGACGCCGCGGCAGTTTGAACTTCCGTGCCACATTTCGCCGCGCGGTTACCACCGGAGGGACATTTGTCTACCCGGTATTTCACAAGAGGAAGCCCAAATATCTCGACCTCGTGGTTCTTTGTGATCTCTCCTACTCCGTTGCGCAAGCAAGCCAGTTTTTCCTCTCTTGCCTCGCTGCGACGGAACCGCTGTTTCGGCGGACGGCATACTACGGATTCATCGACCGAGCAGTGGAACTCGAGGTGTGCGAGGGCGAGATACGCCCAGTCCAGGCTCTCGACTTCCATGCACGGTCGGACTTTGGCGCCGTGCTGACCACGATGGAGTCATCTTTGCAACGACACGTACACCGCAACACGTTGCTTCTGGTCCTCGGCGACGGCCGGAACAATTTTCGCCCACCTGCAACCCATGTTCTCGCAACGCTGGCTGACCGGGCACGCGCCGCCGCATGGATCCAACCGGAGAGGCCAGAGAGGTGGGGCACCGGTGACAGCGCGTTCCCGCTATACGCCAAACACTGTGATATCGTCGTGCGAGCATCGAGTCCGGCCGAGCTTGTTCGAGAACTGCCGCGCGCGCTGAGCCGTTGGATTTAGTCGGTTCTGTACACGAGGCTCGCGCACACACTCTCAGGTTGGCGCACAGCGGTCTGCAGACACGGGCAACGGACACCCCTGCAGCAACGCCCGTACCGCGAGCACGATCTCGTCGATCGTGATGCGACCGTCCCCGCAAAGATCACCCGCTAAGCACACCTCCACCGGCTGAACCTCTAACAATACGTTCACCATCCGCACGATTTCGTGCACCGCTACTTGCCCGTCGTTGTCGCAGTCACCGGGGCAAGTACTCACCGGGGGTCTCGTAGGGGTCAGCGACGGTTCCTCGGTCGGAGTCGGGGTCGGTGTCGCAGTTGGCGTCTCGGTAGCAGTCGTTTCGACTGGAGAGGGTTCCGGCGTCGGGGAGGTGGTCTTTGATGGGGTTGCGCTCGGTTCCTCGGAGGCAACCGTTGGCGTCGGTGTCATCGATGGCTCGGGAGGCGATGGCGACGGTGACGGCAACTCGGTCGCCTCAGGGGTAACCGAGGGTGTCTCTGTAGGGGAAGGCTCCGAAGGGAACGTTGGCGTCACCGTCGGCGTTGGCGACAAGGTCTCCGATGGGGTCGGTGATACGGTGGGGAACGGCGACGGAGTCGAAGTCCGGGTCGGCGTCGACGATGCTGTCGGAGTCTCCGACGGGGTCTCCGTAGTAGTCGGGGTCGACGACGGCGTCGGCGTTCGTGTTTCGGTCCGCGTGGCGGTCGCTGTTTCGCTCGGGGTCGCGGAGGGCACCCCCGTGGGCGAGGACGTCGCCGTGGAGGTGGGCGTCGGCGTTTGCGTAGGCGTTCGGGTAATCGTCGGCGGTTTCGTATTGGTCGCCGTTGCAGGGAGGGTCGCTGGCGGGCTCGTTTCCGCGGTAGCCGTGGGCGTCTGCGTGGCGCTCGCGGCCGGGCTTGGAGTCGTCGATGGGGTCCGTGTCGAAGTCGAAGACGGTGACAACGACGGCGTAGCCGTTCGCGTCACGGATGCAGTCGCGCTTGGTGAGGGACTCGGCGGCACCGTTGCGGTCCGGCTCGGTGTCGGGCTTAGCGGCGAAGTTGCGGTCGAGGTCACAGTGGGAGTTCGCGTCACCGACAATGTAGGTGAACTCGTGGGTGTGCGCGTTGGCGTGCGGCTCACCGTTGCTGTCGGCGAAAAAGTCGGCGACGGGCTCGCAGTGGGCGATGCCGAGGGCGTTGCCGTCGGTGGGCGAGTTCCCGTAATGGTTCGCGTGGGCGTATTCGTTTGCGACGGCGTGCGTGTCACGCTCGGTGTCACGGAAAACGTCGGCGTGCCAGTAGCGGTCGATGTCAGCGTTGCCGAAGCAGTTGCGCTCGGAGTTCGGGTGGGGCTCGAAGTCACCGAGGCCGTTGGCGTCGAGGTGTGAGTTGCAGTGCTGGTGCGGGTGGCCGTGGCAGTGTTCGTACTAGTGGGCGAAGACGTGGGCGAAGGCAGTGGCGTAGAAGTCCGTGTTAGCGTGGCCGTGGGCGTACTCGTGCCCGTGGTAGTCGAGGTGCCCGTAGGTGTCACTGTCGAGCTAGCGCTAGCTGTGGCAGAAGGCGAAGCCGTTGGGGTCAAGGTGCGCGTTGGGGTCAGAGAGAACGTCGCGGTGGGCGTGCGGGTCGCCGTCCCGGTAAAGGACGACGTTGGTGTACTCGATGGAGTCGCCGTGGGTGTAAGCGTTCTGGTCGCTGAGGATGTCGGCGTTGCAGTGGGCGTGCGTGTCGCAGTTCCCGTAGCCGTAAAAGAACGCGTCGCCGTACTGGTCGCGGTCGACGTGCCGGTCGGAGTCGCACTCGGCGTTGGTGTGGCCCCGACTTCGACACTGGTACCGGTCGTGTTGCACGCAAAGGTTCCGCCGCCGTCGCGTTCCAACAGGCACGCAGAAACGCTTGCCGACCCGCAAGTAACGTTCGCAAAGCTAACGGCCCCGGAACCGTTGGCTACACCTCGGAATGTCAGATCTGCGAGTTTGACGTTACTCCCAGAGATCGGGTTCGGGCAGGCAAGCGCAATACAGATTTTTCCAGGGTCCGACCGATTTGCTTGCGCAAAACAGCCGGAACCACTGAACACTGGATCCGTATCCACGGCAAGCAGGTTCGGGTCGTACGCGATCCCGAAGTTGTACCCGATGATCTCGGACGGGTTGTCGATGCGGAGCTCCAAGGTCACGGAAGCTCCGATGTTGACCACAACTGCGGATGGCTGAAGGCTCGCGTTGCGAGCTTGCGCCCAGGCCGCGTTTGCCGCGATACTGCCATGCACGAACGCGGAAATCACTGCACAGGCGCAGAGTAGCGCGCAACGACGCACGCGAGGCACTCCCTTCGCTCCTTCACCCATGCCGCGTCGGTCCCGGCCGGAACGAATTCACCGGTGTCATAGCGCTCATTTTCCGCGCAGCTCTCCCGCACGCAAGCCTAAATCGGCTACGATGCCGAGGAATCCTCGGCGCTTTCTGCAGAAGCCCCCCGGCTCGCGGAGCTTTCAAGGGCCAACGGACCAGCCGCTAGAAAACAGCGGGCGAGTGCCCGGTCACGCTCCGCTTAGGGTTTTGGTACGCGGGCCCAACGGCGCAGGAACCATACCAAAGCCAGAGCCAAGCTACCGATCATCAGCAAACCTGAGGGGGCCAGTGGCGACGGCACCACGGGAATAGGCGGCGGCGTACGGGTCGGCGTACGCGTACGCGTCGCGGTTGGGGTGGGCGTTGGCGTCGGCGTTGCCGTCAGCGTGGGGGTGTGGGTAGGCGTGGGAGTCGGCGTCGGTGTGTGCGTGGGCGTGAATGTTGGCGTCGGTGTAGGTGTATTCGTCGGCGTGTTTGTCGGAGTACTCGTCGGCGTAGGCGTCGGGGTATTCGTCGGTGTGTTCGTCGGGGTGTGCGTTGGGGTGTTCGTCGGCGTGTTCGTCGGGGTGTTGGTCGGGGTTGGCGTGTTCGTCGGGGTGTGAGTTGGTGTATTCGTCGGAGTGTCCGTAGGCGTTGGAGTCGGGGTATTCGTGGGAGTGTTCGTCGGGGTATTCGTCGGCGTAGCAGTGGGGGTGTCCGTGGGCGTTGGCGTTGGCGTGTTCGTCGGCGTGAAGGTCGGTGTTTCGGTTGGTGTGTCCGTGGGCGTTGGAGTAAACGTCGGGGTGTCCGTGGGCGTAGCCGTAGGTGGTGGAGGCGGCGGCGCACTTTGGCTTTGACCGTCCGCAGTCACCACCTGTCCAGCGCTGCACTGAGGATCGTTCGTGCCATCAGTGTCGACGCCAAAACCTGCTGCACCAATCGAAAAACCGGTGTTCGTCAAGCCGCTATCGTAGACGAACACGATTGCCTTCCCGCCTGCCAAACTAAAGCCGTCCGTGGGCGCCGACGCACACACGTTCGTATTCGTGGTGGGCGCGGTATCGCAAACGCCATCGTTGTTGCTGTCCAGATTGAACCCGAAGGTCGTTACTGTCGCCGACGTACAACCAGATCCAACGTTGTTCGCCGTACACGCCTTCGGCACGTTCGCATCTCCCGTGGTGATCGGCACGAGCGGCACGTCGGTCTCCGGGCCCGTACAATCCGCTGGGTTCTTACAAATCTCGAGACCGCCAGGGCCCGAACCAAATCTCAGCCTCCCGCTTCCGCCGGGCGAAAATGATACCGTGAGGGAACTAGGGGTGAGCACTGTGGTGCGGAACACCGATCCAATTGAGAAGAGCGACTGACCTGCACCGGGATCAGCTCCAACCAAAGCACGTGCAGCCGCCGCCTGTCCTCCCACCACTCCCGAGCAAGACACCAGTCCCTGCACGCTGCCCGCTAAGGTAGTCACACGCACCTCTTCGGCCCCAGCGTTCAGCGGCCCGGGTGGAACGATGATCACGTGGTAAACGGTTCCGTCAGCCGCTCGTTGCGACGAGGCTTGGTTCAGCTGCGCCTCGGACAGGCCCGGCCAGCCGGTCGCGGTGATCATCGCAAGCAGGCCAACGAACGTGCCGGCCCGAATTGCAATCCGCCAGCTATTCGTAGTCCAACCCACCGTTCCGCTAGCCTCCCTGCGCACTGTCCGCGAAACTCAATTCCGGCGAAGAGAACGCCTCATCATCCACACGAGCGCCGCTGCCAGGCCGCTCACCATGACCACACCAGCAGGGGAGAAAGGCGACGGGATCACCGGAATCGGCGGCGGTGTCGGCGACGGCGTGACCGTCGGCGTGTTGGTAGGTGTAAGGGTTCGGGTCTGAGTCACCGTAGGAGTATTCGTCCGCGTCACCGTCGGCGTTGGGGTGAATGTATTCGTTGGGGTTGGCGTAGGAGTAGGGGTATGGGTCGACGTCGGAGTGGGCGTAAAGGTCCGCGTGGGCGTTTCTGTGTTCGTCGGGGTTGGAGTCGGGGTGTTTGTCGGTGTTGGCGTCAGTGTCGGCGTGTTCGTCGGCGTTGGTGGCGGGGGCGGAGGCGCGCTCGGATTCTGCCCGTCCGCAGTAATCACGCTGTTAGAGGAGCAACCTGGGTTGTTGCTGCCGTTCGTGTCAATTCCGAAACCAGCCGCACCGACCGAGAATCCAGTGTTGGCAAGACTTCCATCGTAAATGAACACGATCACTTGCCCTGGTTGCACCGTGAAGCCATCCGAAGGAGGCGGGCCGCAAACCGTACGATTTGTTGTGGGTAAAGCATTGCAAGCTTTGGTGGTATTGTCCCGAGCTAAACCGAACCCAAACGTGTTGAAACTACCGGACGAGCATCCCGCCGTCACCCCGCTCGCAACGCACGCGACCGGAACGCTAGTACCCACTACTGTCCCAGATGCCACAACGTTTCCGTCCAGGTCGAGGATGCTGGCATCCGGATCGCCGCCAGTGCAGTCGGATGGATTTGCACAAACGTCAATTCCGCCAATTGTCAGTCGACCGGAGCCACCGGCGCTGAATAACACGCTGCCAACGCTTGACGGGGTCAAAACATTCGTTCGCTTGACCGCCGCGAACGCGTGCAACGAACCAATGTTCGGATCCACACCAGCAACGGCGGCTGTGTTTTGACCCGCCGAACCGCCCGTGGAGGAACACGACTGAACGCCGGAGGTGGACCCCGCGATCGTCGTAATTCTCATCTCGTCGGCCCCTGCACTGAGCGGTGGTGGTGGCACAATGAGGACCTCGTACACCGTGCCGTCCGAGGCGCGCTGATTGAACTGCAAACTGAACTGCCCTTGGGCACTTGTTGCAAGGAACACGCTCGCCCCTACGGCGACCGCGGTCATTATCCCCCAAACCTGGCATGCTCCGCCCGCCAACCACGACCTTCTTCCTCGTACCATCCCCGTTCTCCTTTTTCGTTGGACTCCCCGCGTTTACACCCTGCTTTGCTTCGCTTCCCGTTAAGAAGGGACCCCCTACCTATCACCGTTCAACGCCAAGTGTCAATCGCAAACTCACCCTTTCGTAAGCAGTGTTTGGCCCGGGATACCCGCGATTCCCTCCCCGCTTCGGGCATTTTTTGAAAATTTTTTCCCCACCCTTACCCGCCATCGTATCAGGCGAAGACATCCCCCACGAAGCTTTCACGGGCAGGTCCTCCGCAGCCCTCATGCACTCATCCCGATGCCTCATCCCGCGGCCAAGCGCCCGCGCGAGACGAAAGTGAACCGAGCTCGACTCCGCTCCTCGCAACTGCGAGCGATGGGGCATCCGGGTGTCCAACACTGGGGCTCCGTCGCACCTTGCAAAAGTCACAATCGAGGAGAGCCGATACGCCCAATCGATTTTTCATTTTCCCTGTTGATTTGCTCGATGATTTGCGAGATGCATAGTACCCCCACGGCGGGCTAGCGGAAATCAGGCGCCGATTAGCGCAGCCGGGAAAAACAAGTTGGCGAAGGAAGCGGTGCGGTGGTCGTGGACCCACGGCGAAGACGCCTGAGCAACGGGGCTGCCGACACAAGTTCATTCGGTACACCCGAACGAGCCGTGGCATTTTTTTACCAGGCCGCCCGCGCACAATTGCACGAGTACCCCTCCCATTGGTTCCCGCTTTCGGGGGCCCGTGATTGGCACGGATTTGGCGGAGCCCAAACAGCACGCCCTCGAGCGGAGGCCCACACACTGGATCTCACGAAAGAACCCTATAGGCCACATTCCCGATGAAATCCGCAGGAGCCCGATCTGGCAGGTGGAAGTTGCCACTCGGTTACACATGTTTGGTGGCTGTGTTGTGCTTTGCGGTGCAATGCTCGCGATTCGGGCATTCTGCGCACGCATCGGTCCTACCTTTGCCGGCCGTAGGAAACATCGATACAGCAGTTGGCGGCGGCGTGGGCGATGGAGGCACTGCGCTCAACGGAATCGTAGACCCGCGGGGGCTAGCCATTTGCGGGAGGAACCTATTTATTGCCGACGGCCTCCTCCACCGCGTACGCAAAGTCGACCTCGACCGCTTGACGATCACAACGCTCGCCGGCAACGGAACAAAAGGTTTTTCCGGTGACGGTGGACCCGCAACGCAAGCGCAACTGAATTTCCCCACGGATGTCACATGCACTGCCGACGGCGTGGTGTACGTTGCTGATACTCTTAACCACCGGGTCCGCAAAATCTCGCCCGATGGCACCATCGCGACAGTCGTTGGCGATGGACGCCCCTTCAGCAATGGAGACGGCGGAGCTGCCACTCAAGCAAGCATTTACGGCCCAAGGGGTGTCGCCCTCGATGCCGCCGGCAACCTTTACGTTGCTGAAGCCGACGGCAATCGCGTGCGGAAAGTCTCCGCAAACGGGGTCATTTCCACGGTAGCTGGTACCGGAGCCTGGGGGTATGGAGGCGACAACGGTCCGGCCACCCAAGCCAAACTTGCGAATCCGTGGCACATTGCGTTCGACCTCGCCGGCAATTTGTTCATTGCCGACTTCGGCAATTCGCGCATTCGCCGCGTGGACACCCAAGGCATCATCTCCACCGTTGCTGGAGACGGCATCCAGAGTTTTAGTGGAGACAATGGCCCAGCTTCAGGCGCAAGAATTTTCAACCCGGGCCGGCTCGCCTTCGATATTGGCGGGAATCTTTACTTTACCGACGTGGGGAACAACCGCGTGCGGCGCATCGAGCCCATCGGAGGTCTGATCACGCCCCAATCGATCATCAAAACCGTCGCTGGCACCGGTGTGCGTGCACCCTCCCCTGATGGCGGACTTGCCACGCAAACAAGCTTTGCGATGCTCACCGGTCTGGTGGCGGACTGGCTGACCGGTGCCTTGTATGTTGGTCAGTACGTCAATCAGCCACCCAACCTAGAAGATCGTGTGCGTGCAATCCTACCGAGTGGCCTCGTCGCTCCGCTCGTCGGGGGAGGAGTAGGCGATGGTGGACAGGCGAGCGACGCGCTTGTCGACCCGCGGGGGCTCGCTGTGGTCCCGGTAAGCGTTGCCGGCTCCGAGTTCCAACTGTACATCGCCGACAGTGCGAACCACCGGGTCCGCGTGGTGAGTTCGATCACCGGAACGATCACGACCGTAGCCGGTGACGGGACCTCTTGTGCAGCAGGTTCGGGTTGCGGCGACAATTCGCTGGCCATCGGAGCACAGCTCACCAATCCTTTCGACGTGGACATCGACGCCAACGGCAACCTGTACATCGCCGAGCTTAGCGGCCATCGCGTGCGGCGCGTGGATTCGGCATCCGGGGTGATTACAACGATCGCTGGCACGGGCAGCTTCGGGTACAACGGCGACGGGATACCAGCCACCCAAGCAACGCTGGCGAATCCGTACGCCGTTGCGGTCGCCTCCGATGGACAAGTGATTTTCATCGCGGACTTTCAAAACAACCGCGTGCGCAAAGTCGAGAGAGGAATCATCTCCACGGTTGCGGGTAACGGGTCGTGGGGGAATCCCCCTGATGGCGCGGTGGCAACACAATCGCCACTCGGGGCTCCTACTGATGTCGCAATCGGTCCTGATGGCAATCTCTACTTTGTCGACAGCGGGAACCACTGCATCCGGCGCATCCGCGATGGCTTGCTCGAACGAGTGGCCGGCACGGGCTGGGCTGGTTTTACGGGCGATGGTGGACCAGCCACCCAAGCACAGTTGAGCACTCCCGTGCGCATCACGTTCGACCGCTTCGGCAATCTCTACATTGCGGATGGGGCGAACTATCGCATCCGCCGGGTCGATTTGTCGGGAATCATCACAACCGTGGCAGGAAACGGGACTACCCCGAATTCCGGCGATGGCGGCCCTGCCCTTGCCGCGGGACTGACGCGCCCGTTCGGCTTGGCTGTGAGCGACGACGGCTACCTTTTTCTATCGGTTCCCGATGCTGCTCGGGTGCGTGTCGTCAAGCTGGATTTGTCGCCACCCCCGCCAACCGCTACTGCCACACGGTCACCTACGAGCACTCCGACTCGGCCACCCACAGCAACGCTTGCCGCTACGGGCACCCCCACGCCGAGTCCAACCAGTACCCCTTCACTGACCCCAACCCCTACGCCCACGGTGTCCCCCACTCCTACACGAACCGCCACGGGTACCTTTACGCCCACCCAAACGCCCACAGGGACGGCAACGCACACGGCCACGCAGTCGGCGACGTTTACAGCCACTTTCACCCCAACCCGAACCGCAACTCCCACCAACTCGTTCACCCCATCGCACACACCCAGCCGCACACCCACTTTCACGTCGACGGCAACGCCCACCATCACCCCGACCCGGACGTTCTCCCCCACACCGACTTACACGTTGACTCCGACCAATACGCGAACGCCCACGAACACGGCTACGGCGACCCCAACACCTTCGCAGACTCCTACGCAGACGTTCACACCCACGCGCACTGCGACACCGACACCGACCAACACGATGACGTTTACGGCTACGCGCACCCCCACGAACACTCCGACACCGAGTTACACACGCACGGTGACCCCTACCCCAACATTCACGTTCAGTTCGACACCGACGCGCACGCCAACGGCCACGGCCACCTGGACCTTCACGCGCACCGTGACGCCGACACCGTCGGAAACCCCCACATCGACCGCTACGGCCACGCGCACGCCCACGGCAACCCCGACTTACACGTTTACCTCCACCCCCACGCGTACTGCATCTGCTACGCCCACCCCGACTTTCACGGGCACATGGACTTCCACACCAACCAGCACCCGGACCTTCACCCCGACGGCCACGCAAAGCGTCACGCGTACTCCTACGAGTACGCTAACCAGCACCCCTACACGTACCCCCACTTCCAGCCCTACGGATAGCCCCACGCGTACGCCCACGTGGAGTCCAAGCCCAACTCGGACATCGAGTCCAACGTGGTCGCCCAGCGCGTCTCCAACTGCCACCCCAACTCCCCGTGGCCTTCGGCTGAGCGGCCGCGTGTTCTACTTCGCTACGGGAACCCCGTTGCCTGCAGTTCCGGTCCAAGCGGAGAATGGAGGGACCGTGCGTACAGGTGTCACGGACAGCACCGGAGCCTACGCGATTGACGACGTCCCAGCCGGCACTGTGACGGTCGAACCGCAACCCGATCAGGCCCAGACTCTTTTCGCGCGCGAGGCAGGGACAACCAACCCTGTTACCGCTCGCGATGCCGGGGCGATCCTAAAAGTGGTCACCGGGGCGATGATGGTGTCCGATCTCCAGCGCGCTGCGTGCGATGCGAACCGGGACAATCAGGTCACGTCCAGGGATGCTACCGCAGTGCTGCGAAAAGTCGTGGGTATCTCCGAAGCCGACAATGTCTGCGTGGAATCGTGGATGGTCCGCCCAGCAGGCGAACTACCGCCAATCGCGACGCCTACACCAGCACCGTCCGGGAGCTGCGGTCCTCGTCTACAGGTGGCCCTCGCAAATGTCGCGCAAGATATTTCCGGCGTAGACTTTGTCGCCGCCATGATCGGAGACTGTGACGGGAGTTTCGCTTCTTCCAGCACAGGGCGTCTCGTGATGCGCTCGGCCCGCAGCCGTCCGTACGGCAACCCCTCGAGCGCGGTAGAGCTTGGCCGTCCGCAGCGTGCACAAAATGCCTGGCGGATTCCAATAACGGTCCGCGAAACCGGGCCGTGGACTGCGGTCACGGTGCGGGTTCGTTTCGACGCCAGGCGTCTCGGGCTGCCGAGAGTGCGGGCAGTAGCCGAGTCTGACGCACTCGCTGCGTATCGGATCGACCCCAGCGGGGCAGTGCATTTAGCCATCGCACGAGCGCAACCAGCGACCGGTAGCCGAATCGTTGCTTGGCTCTCGTTCCCAAACGGTGAGCGCCCTCACCGGAACTCCCTACGCGTCACCGAAGGTCTCGTGGAGTAAACTCACTCGGGAATCGGAACGCGCAGTAAAGCACGCGCTTTTCTTCCTTGAGTCCGGCGGTTCCGCGTGGCAGCGTAGAAGTGCCCGAAAGTGTGCGATTTAGGGATGTTTCCCGTTGTTCCACGTCGTCGTCGGCTTGTCTTGTTTTGCACGGCGCTCCTTTTGCTAGGTTGCGCAGGTCGGGGTTTCGCTTCGACGTTCGTCATGATGAACGACGAGGCGCTCGTAGAAAGCTCGTCCTTGATTCTTGTTGGCCGGGTCAATCAGATCGCCTCACGACTTCTACCCTCTGACGCAATCGTTACCGATGTCGAGCTCACGGCAACGGCTATCCTCAAAGGCGACACCGCTGGCTCGACGGTGACGGTGCGTGTGCCAGGCGGGCAAGTGGGTGACCGCGTGGAATGGATCTTCGGGGCGCCGCAATTTTTTCTCGGAGAAGAGGTCGTATTGTTTCTCGTGCAAAACGCGCAAGGCGAGTGGCAAACCACTTCGTTAGCGATGGGCAAATTTGGCGTGCGGCGACGCGAAGACGGAAGCACGGTGGTGGTGCGTGAACTTGGTCCAGGCACAGCACTGTACGCGCCAGGGGGTGGTTTCGCCTCTCCCGCGCCGCAAGAGGAGCCTCTCGAAGACTTCCTCGCCCGGATTGCCCAGTTGGCGGGAAGCAGGCCACAGCAGCCCATTCCCACCCCAGCACCGACTTCCGCAACGGAAGATGTTGGCGGGACCGTCGAGTACCGCGCAGCGTTCACGCTGTTAGGGAATCCGCCCGCGCGCTGGCACGAAGCCGACAGTGGCACTCCGGTCACCTACGTGAGCACCGCCGATTCCGCGCTAGGCCCAACGGTGTCGATGCAGGCGGTCACCGACGCACTCGCCGCATGGAGCACCGTTCCAGGAGTGGGACTGGTGCTCAGTTACGGGGGGTTGATTTCGCCGACACCCACACCAGAGCCCGGATTCCCGACCCCAACGCCGCTTGGCTACGGCGGCTGTGGGTTCAACAGGGTGATTTTCGACGACCCACGCGGAGAAATTTCCAACCCGACAAATTGTTCGGGTACGCTAGCAATCGGAGGGTACTGCGCGAGTGCGTTCCCCCAGGTGACCGTCAACGGCACGACCTTTTCCGCAATCACAGCCGGCAAAGTCGTGATGAACGACGGTTGGTCTAGCCAATGCCCATACTTCTGGACGCCGTGCCTCGTGGCTGAAGTCCTAACCCACGAGATTGGTCACAGCATCGGGTTCGGCCACTCCTCCGAAAATGCCAGCGAGCCAAACGCAACGTTGCACGATGCCACGATGTACTATCGGGCGCACAACGATGGGCGGTGCGCGCAAGTACGCGCAGACGACATTGCGGCAGCGCAATTCGTGTATCCGTACAGCGGTCCGACCTTCACACCGAGCGAAACTCGCACGCCTACTCCGACGCCGACGATCACCGTGACGCCGACCGCTACAGCTACGCGCTCGCCCACAGGGACGTTCACGTTCTCGCCAACGCGAACCCCCACCTGGACCCAAACACCCACCCGTTCGCCAACAGCCACATTCACCTTCAGCCCCACCCGCACCCCAACGGCCAGCCGCACGGCGACCAATACGTCGACCCCCACGTCGACGCACACTCCGACCCGCACCGCAACCGACACGCCGCTCCCGTCGGCAACGCCCAGCAACACCTACACCCCAACAACCTCGGCTACACCGACGATCTCCGGTACGCCAACACCTTCGGGAACGCCAACGGAAACTGCCACCGTTACGCCCACCCAGCCACCCACCGCAACGCGGACGGCAACCGCAACTCCGACCGAAACGCTGTCACCACTTCCGACAGCGACTCCCACCTACACCGGCACGCCCACGCTCACACCCACGGAATCACCCACAAGAACGCACACGACAACCCGCACCCCGACTGCAACGTTTACGAGCACCAGCACGTCAACAGCAACGTTCAGCGTTACTCCCACGCGCACCTTCACCCCAACCCCAACGCGCACCAACACCTTACCTCCGACCGCCACTCCCTCCGAAACTCGATCTCCCACGCTCACTGCAACCCTGACCCCCTCTCGAACTCCCTCCCTCACGCCAAGCCACAGCCCCACACCGACGGCCACCCCAACCTTCACGTTCACCGCCACGCGTACCCCAACCGCAAGCCCATCGCCGTCCAACACCCGAACGCCGACGAACTCCCACACCCCCACACGCACCCACACCCCGTCCCCAACCGTGACCGCGACAATCTCTCCAAGTGCCACGCGAACGCCCACCCAGACACCGAGCCCGTCGCGCACACCAACTCCCTCGGTAACGCCAAGCTTCACCCCGACGATCGCTCCTACTCCCACACCCGTTCCGACGTTCCCGCTGTCGGGCGCAGTTGTGTACTACAAGTCCCTCGACCCCATCCCGGGCGTCACGATCGAACTTTCCCACCCACCCCAGCAGCAACTGACCCAAAACAACGGCGCGTTCCTGTTTGCTTCGGTGCCGGCCGGGCCAGTGCGACTTCAGCCACTCTCCAACCAGTTGAATGTGGCGGGTGCGGTGACCGCGGGTGACGCCGTAGAGATTCTCCGGGTTTTGGTTGGCACGGGTTCACTCGATTCCTTTGGACTGCTGGCAGCAGACGTCAATGCCTCTGGCACGGTCACCACAGCGGACGCGTCGGAAATACTGCGATACGTCGTCGGGAGCCTCCCGGCGCTTTCTGGGGCCAGCAAGTGCGGCTCTGCATGGTTGTTCGTGCCGCAACCAACAGTCCTGCCGAACCAAACGTTGGTGCCCCCACAGCCAACAGCAAACCCCTGCGTTTTCGGCGCGATCGAGTACAGCCCGCTCGCCGACGCCGCCAGCGGCCAAAACTTCGCAGGGGTGGTGCTTGGCGATGTAAATGGTTCTTGGCAGAGCAGCTTTGCAACCCTGCAGCCCGCGTACGGCGTCCGGGTGTCGCCAGGTCCGGCGCGCTTCTTCCGCCGCGGGAGCCGAGTCTTCTACCGCACCTCCTTCCAGCTCACATTACCGCAGCTGGTGAGCGCTTTGGACATGACGCTCGGGTACGAGCCGCGCAGGATTCGATGGATCCGTGGCAGGATCAATCTCTCGAACCCCCATGCCATACAGGCACAGCACGCTGCCCACGGGCAGCTCCGTGTAGCCGCAGCGAGTGCGGAGGCTTTGCCATCAAAAGTCACCCTGTGGATCGACGCCGAATTTACCGGCGCGCCGCCCTCCAGACGTGCCCTGCGCGTTCTGAGAGTCCAGCTCGAATAAGGCTACCGCGCCGTTTTCGGTAAGCGTTTCGTCAGGGCCGCTTCGTTCGCCACATGGGGGCGGGCAAGCGCCAGCAACTGCCGGAAATGAATTCCCGCCCAAATCATGAACGGCACGACTTGAGTATCGACGTACATTGCGAGGTTTGTCGTCAGAGCCAGGGCGTACCGGGTGCCCTCCGTGTACGCGCGCGGATCGATCTGGGTCGCGTACCCGTATTCGATGGCAAGGCAGACATCCAGCACCTGCCAAATGAGCACCAAGCCATAAGCAACCCCCAAGCGTCGGAATTTTTGTTGCCACGTTGCCGCGGGCGTGGCCAGCATCAGCGCCAGCAACAAGATGGTGTTGGCTTGGATCCACTCGGCTGCAATGCTGGGCGGTTGAGAAGGCACCGTAAATCCACGCGGCCAAAACTGGATCGTGGTACCCGTCGACCACACGTGTGTAGGACGATCCACGACACTCACCACCAGTTCGGCACATACGGACAGCATGCTCGTGTACCACGGGCCCACGACCAGCCACAACGCGAAGAGGCCGACAAACCAGGCAAGCAGCCGGCCGAGAAAGCGCAGTGGCTTAACGCCTCGGAACATGAACGAATCGCTCAGCCCAGTACACCCACGTGGCAACTGCGACCACAATGATTGCAGCCTGAGCGAGGTACACGTGCGTGTAGTGAAAATAGGGGTTGGCAAATAACCCAACGAGAAATAACCCGACCACGCGGAGCACGTTGAGCGCGTGGATGATGACCATGCCGAGCCCCAAGCCGATCAAGCGGGCTCCCCAAGTGGCCGGGTACGCCAACACGGCAGCGCTGTAAATGGCGGTCGGCACCACTCCCGAGCACGCTTCGGTCACGTCCACAGCAAAACCCCCGGCAGAAATCCGCGTTCCCTGCACCTGGATCGTGAACCCCAGGAACGGACCGATCCCCTGCAGCAGCAAGGAACTAGCTCGCGTCGCGAACTCCGCCATCCAGGCCCCGACGTTCCAACGATCGGCCAACGGGGCGTAGTCGGTGAACAAAAACACCGCCAAGATCACCCCCAGAAACGTTGCGACGACGCGAATCACCAGCCACTGTCCACGCAGCCACTGCCACAATTTCCCGCCCACGATGGTTCCCTCGACGCTGTGCCGGAATGTCGCTCGCCTCCGAGCTCGTGTCAACTGCCGCAGCCAACGTACGCGCGGTCATTCCGCACCGCGCACGGTAGCGAACACCAAGCGGTCGCCAGACAAACCACAGGCCAACAAGTTGACACGCGCTCGTTCCGCTTCCTATGAACGGCCGCGCATGACTTCCTGGGGTCGACGAGTGCTGCGCGGCCTTGGTGCCGTGGTGCGAGCAATGGCCTTCCTTCTCGCAGCCGGTGTTGTCGTAGCGGTGGCAAGCCTCTGGTACGTCGTGCATGCTCCGGACCTTCCAACCCTGCGTTCCGTGCTCGCGCGCCTGCAAGAAGCAATCTCCGGACAGGCGATCTCGTCCCTCGACCTCGAGGCACGCGTGGAACTCCCTGCAACCACGCTGTCCGCCACGGCCGCAGTGCAGGTGCGCTTCGACCGTCCCGACAAGCGTGTGGTCTATTTTCTTCTCGATCCTGGGTTCGAAATTGTCCAAATCACCTCGGAACTTGGCAAGGAACAACCCAGCTCCTTGCCGTGGCTCCGCTTGGGTCCGCTGGTGCAAGTGTGGCGCGGCCAGGTTGGACACGAACAGTCGTTCCGCATTGCCTACCGGGGCACTCCGAGCCTCCGGCCCTCCGATTGCCGCGTGCGCACCGACGAAGTGCTTCTTCCTCCCGACTGCCTCTGGTACCCGCTCGACGCCCAGGGCTTTTTCAGCGCGCGTGTACGCGTGCGACTGCCGGCCTCTTGGCAGTTTGTCGAGAATACAAGCGCAACCGAAGTCGCGCCGCGCGGGCAGTGGAACGAATACTTCTGGCAAAGCGAGCGGCTCCTTGCCGGTTTCGGGCTCATCGCAGGGCGATATCGCGTGCAAGAACGATGGGATGGCGGCGTGCGGTGGCGAGTGTATGCGCCGCAAGGAGACCGCACCAACCTCGAAGCTGTCGTCACGACGGCACAGAAGGCATATGCGGCGCTGCTCGGACGCTTCGGTTCTCCGGGGTTCTCGCAATTCAGCTTTGTGCTGCATCCCGAACTTTCTCGGGCGTTCCACGACGGCTCTGGCGTGATGGCGGTTCCGCGCCGGGCTTTGTCAAGCGAAGACGAAGGCTTCGCGCTCTTTGCGCACGAGTTGGCGCACAGTTGGTGGGGTGCCACCGTCACGGGCGGCTGGTTGCGCACCGCCACGGGGGCACAATGGATCATCGAAGGCTTCGCCGAACTCGCGAGCCTACTGGCAACCGAGTCCGAGTACGGTTCCGCGGCGCTAGCGAAACGACTAGTCAGTGAATTTTACGACCCGGAAGAGCAGCAGGCGCTCATCGACATGACCGTGCTCGACAATGCTCTCCCACAAGCTCGAGCACGAGAGACGATCTACCGCAAAGGCAGCTACGTGCTCTGGATGCTGAAGAACATCGTCGGTGACGACGCGTTTTTCAGCGGTTTGCGCGAACTGATCCAGACGCATTGGAACCGAGAAGTGACCGCTGCGGCGGTGCAGGAAACGTTCGAGCGCGTGAGTCAGCAGTCGCTCGAAGACTTTTTCGCTGCTTTCGTGCGAGGGCGTGCCACGGTGGACTTTTCCATCGATCCAGCAGGGCCAAATCGGCTCAGCGTCGCCCAAGTAGGCAGTGCTTCCTGGAAGTGGCCCGTCACCGTGCTGGTCCGCCGCGGGGATGGGACGGAAGAACGCCGGCTCCAGGTAACGCTCCCCACCGAACTGCCTGTCGAAGCCGGCGATCACGAAATCATTGTGGATCCCTTCTTGGAGTGGGCCGACCTCTCGCGCAGCAACAATCGCTATCCCCGGCACGACGATCCGCTATGGGTCGCCGCTGCAAGTGACGGCCGAATGACTGTGCGCGGGGAGCCGTTTCCGTGGTCGCGTGTGCGGGTAGACTGGCAACAAGTTTCGAACTCCGTAGAACGCAAGGAATGGGAGTTCCCCCGTGGCCTTGCCGGCGCGCCAGTCTACGACCTAGACCACAACTGGTTTATCACCAATGTCGCCAACACGAGCGGCAAGCTTCCAGAGATCGTCATTCTCGAGGCGGACGGTAGCCGAAGGCTGCTGGGCCGTGGCTGTTCTCCGATCGCTGCTGAACACGGCGCTGTTCTAGCCGCTGCGGGTAGCCGTATTTTACGTTTTGGGCCTTCGGGCCGAACGCAAACCGTACTCGATCAGCCTGGGAAAACGATCGAAGCCCTCGTGCCACTACCCGAGCCAGAACGTCTCGCGTTTGTTGCCAGCGACGGCGCACGCAGTACGCTTTTCCTATTCGACCGGGAGACCACTGAACTCATGCCGATTTGGGCCTGGGAGCGCGCGTTACCCTTCGTTGCTTGGAGTGCTGCAGAGGATGCTTTCGTGGTGGGCTTAGCCAACGGCTCCTCGTGGGAAGTGTGGCTCGTGCCGACGCGAGAAAACCCCCCGCGCATTCTGGTCGCCAATGCAGCAATGCTGAGCGATCTCGCCCTCGATCCTGACGGCAGGAAGATCGCGCTCGTCGCGGCAGCAGAGCGACAGTACCCCGAGACCAAACGGGCCGTCTTTGTGCTCGATCTTCAAGACCGCACCGTCAAGTCGTGGCCGAGCGATACGTTCGACTTCCTTCGGGTAAACTGGGAAACCAACGATTCCGTCCTCGCAATCGCTCGCGCAGTGCCTTCCTCCGGTTCGCCGGTGGTCTATCCGTGGCGCCGTGCTGCGTTTCGGTTGCGACTCGGGAGCGATCGCCCCGAGCCCCTCGAATAAGGGGCGCACCGACTGTGGGAGCTCACTCCGCCGCTCCTTTGCGGGCTGAAGCGCATTCTGTCCAGCGACTTTTGGGGTGTGCTTACAGACACCGCAGAATCGGTGTCGCGCCAAACAACACAACCGCTTGCTGTCCGCTGAGCCTAACCCAAGGTCCGCCTACGCAAGCACGAACCCTTACGCACCCTCTCTTGCGCGCGATACCTGCCTCGGCAAAGGCGGCAGGTTTAGGACTTCGGTGCGAAACAGTTCCACCATGTAGTCTACGATGTTGCGCATCGAGACGACCCCAGCCGGGCGGCCTTCGTCGTCCACCAACGGTACGTGGCGAAAGCCACCGACCGCCATCTTGTTCAGTGCGTAACTCACCCGGTCGTCCGGAGACAAACACTCCGGGTCCGGCGTCATAAACTGCTCTACCGGTTCACGGTCTAGGTCCACGGGCTGCCCCACCACTTTGGTCAGCACGTCTCGCTCGGTAAAGATGCCACACAGCCGTCCGTTGTCTTCCACCAGGACACAGCCTACTCCGGATTCATTCATCCGGTCGATCGCAGAACGGACACTCACTGCCCGTCCCACGCAGACTGGCGGTCGCAACGTGGAAAGTTCACGGATCGGGAGGCCGAGAATCTGTGCACCCAAACGCGCCGCTTCCGCCTCACGCTCGGCAGCGATCTCTTCTTCTTCGGCGAAAATTTCCTCGAGCATCGAGACCTCCTCGGAGCGCTTTGTCTATGAGTTACCACGATTTGGCGGCCCCAGTAAACACAGCAACCCGCAATCACGGGCGGGAAAACCAGTGCCGGGGGATTCGCTTTGCCCTCCAAACCTGGTACGCGACAAGCCCAGGAGGTCTGTCGACTCGACCTCTCCCGCGCATCTTCGTTTTCAAGCGCGGCCAAGTTCGCTAAGGGGTGCGCTTACATGGGTACACCTTCGCTCGAACGGCGCATCGAAGTAGCGGCGGACCACTCCACTCTGCACGCCGCGGGCAAATTTTTCTTTCGTGGCGAAGACAAATGCTACTTGCGAGGGGTCACTTACGGGCCGTTTGCTCCTGGAGAACGAGGCGAACCGTTTCCAACGCGCGAACTGGTTCGGCGCGATTTCGCGCTCATGCGAGAACTCGGTGCCAACTGCTTCCGAACATTCACCCCTCCGCCAACCTGGCTGCTCGATCTCGCGGCCGACTACGACCTCATGGCGCTCGTCGGCGTGCCGTGGACGCAACACGTCTGCTTCCTCGATAGCCGAGACGTGGTGAAACAAATTCGGGCCACGGTCCGAGAGGCGCTCGCGGGCTTGGAGCGACACCCGGCGGTTGGCGCGTTGTTCATCGGCAACGAGATTCCGCCGGACGTCGTACGTTGGCATGGTCCGAAGCGCATCCGCGAATTCCTGCACGAACTGTACTGCATGGCCAAAGAGATCCACCCGGACACTCTGGTTAGCTACGCAAATTTTCCGCCGACCGAATACCTCGACCTCGAGTTTCTCGATTTCCTATCATTCAACGTGTACCTACACCGCGAGCCCGACTTGCGCCGCTACCTTTCCCGCTTGCAAAATCTCGCAGGGGATAAACCCTTGGTGCTTACCGAGTTCGGCATCGACTCCTTCCGCGAAGGGCCCGAGCAACAAGCGGCAATCTTGAGCTGGCAGATTCGCGCTGCTTTCGAGTGCGGAGTGGCTGGAACCTGCGTGTTTGCGTGGACCGACGACTGGTTCACGGGCGGTTTCCAAGTAGAAGATTGGGCGTTCGGTTTGGTCGACCGAGAGCGCCACCGAAAGCCGGCCTTTGCAGCCGTACAACGGCTGTACCGCGGGCCGCTTCCTCCGCCGCTACCGTCAGCGCCGCGCATTTCGGTGGTCATTTGCGCTTACAATGCCGAGCGTACCATGGATGCGTGCTTGGCCTCTTTGCGGCGCTTGCGATACCCAAATTACGAGGTGATCGTTGTCAACGACGGCAGTACCGACCGCACCGAACAAATTGCCCGCGGCTACCCGGAGTTTCGCCTGATTTCCCAGCCGAACAAAGGACTGAGCGTTGCTCGAAACGTGGGCATGGAAGCAGCGACCGGAGAGATTGTTGCGTATACGGACTCCGACTGCGTCGTCGACCCGGACTGGCTCACGTACCTCGCCTACAAGTTTGTCTCGACCGATTTCGTGGGCGTCGGGGGTCCGAACCTGCCCCCGCCGGAGGACTCTGCTGTAGCCGCGTACGTCGCCGCGGCTCCCGGCGGCCCGACCCACGTGTTGATCGATGACGAAGTGGCCGAGCACATCCCCGGTTGCAACATGGCTTTCCGGAAAAAGGCGTTGCAAGCAATCGGAGGGTTCGATCCGTTGCACCGTGCCGCCGGTGACGACGTCGATGTCTGCTGGCGGCTGCAAGACGCAGGCTACCGGATCGGCTTCAGCCCCGCGGCCCAAGTTTGGCACTTCCGCCGCAACACCGTGCGGGCCTACCTGAAACAACAAATGGGCTACGGGCAAGCGGAGGCGCAGCTCTACTTTAAGCACCCGTTTCGCTTCAACACGCTTGGGCAATCTCAGTGGATTGGCCGGATCTACGGAGACATCGGCATGGCGCTCTTCTCCGCTCGTCCGGTCATTTACCATGGCACGTTCGGCCGGGGGTTGTTTCAAACCCTGTACGAGCCGCCGTCGTCCTTGCTTGCCTACCTTCCCTTTACTCTCGAATGGAACTTGTTGGGAGCTGTTCTCCTCTGCGGAGCCGTGGTTGCTGGACGCTATGAGCTGTTGGCAGCCACCCCGCTGCTGGTCACCTGGACCTCCGCCCTTGCGCGCGCGTGGCGAGCACGAGTCGACCCACGCTTCGATCACTGGCGTGGCCGCCTTCTAATCGCCCTCCTGATCTATCTCGGGCCACTCGTGCGCAGCATGCAGCGGTACGTGTATCGCGTGCAGGGGCATAACAATGCCCATCAGATCGAATTTGGCGGGGTGCCCCAAACGCCAGAGATCCAGTGGTCCCGGCGCTCCTTCTTGCTTCGTTTTTGGAGCGAAAACGGGGCGGAAAAAGAGAATTTCCTCCATGCCATGATCGAGTTCCTCACTCCAAGAAAATACCTAGTGACCATTGACCAAGGTTGGAGCGCGTACGACATCGCCGTGCACCGTGGCTTGTGGTCGCGAGCCGAGGTGGCCGCCGCAGTCGAATACCATGGTGGCAGCAAACGGCTACTGCGCACGCGCACTCGAGTGCGGTTCTCTTGGTTCGCGCGCGTTGCCACCTTGGGGCTTGCAGCCGCAGGCCTGCTCGCCGCATCCGCTGGGCTTCGAGAAGTGAGCGAAGTCGCACTGCTGCTGAGTGCCCTTGCCGTGGGCGTTACCGCACGCGAGAGCGTCCGGCTCGGCCAAACACTGTGGCACGCACAGGAAATTGTGGCCCAACAATTGGGGCTTCACAATCATGGCAAGCCGTGACACAGCGGGCGCACGCTCCACGTCGACTCGGGAGCTCGTTTGGTTTGTTCTGCGTGCGCTCGCGCCCTACAAAGGACGTTTTTTTCTGGCATTGCTCCAGGTCGCGGCCATCAGTCTGCTGGAGCTCGCGAAACCGTGGCCGCTCAAGATCGTGTTGGATTCGGTTCTTCCACACCGCTCCCTTTCTTGGCTGCCCGGATGGGAGAGCCAAGAGATCCTCGCGTTGGCCGCGCTCGGTCTTGTTGCCGTGTACACGGCGCTCGGGGCGCTCCAGGTGTGGAACAACTACACCACGATCGCCATCGGGCAGCAAATGGTCGCGGACTTGCGCAGCCGCCTCTACCATCACCTTCAGAGGCTGTCGCTCTCCTTTTACACGCGGGCGTCGGTTGGCGATCTGATTTATCGCGTCACGAGCGATACGTACGCCATCCAAACCTTGGCCATGAACGGGCTGTTCCCGATTCTCGCCTCCAGTTGTCTGCTGACCGGAATGTTCGTGGTGCTCGCGCGGATGGACTGGTTCCTGACAATCCTTGCAGCGATGGTCTGCCCGACCCTGCTCCTCGTTCTCGCCCAAATGGACCGGCGCTTGGCGGTGGTCGCTCGGGAGGCCCGCGACCGGGAAAGCCGCGTGTACGAACACGTGCAGCAAACTCTCTCCGCGATGAAAGTGGTGCAAGCGTTCAGCAAGGAGAACGAGGAGCACGCTGTATTCGCGGATCGCAGCAACGCAAGCTTGCGATGGCATTTGCGACTCTACACCTTGCAAACCGCGTTCGCAGCTTCGACGGGAATTTTGTTAGCTCTCGGCACTGCTGGCGTGCTCTGGTTCGGAGCTCACCGCGTTTGGGCTGGGGCATTCAGTGCAGGCGACATGGTCGTCTTCGTCAGCTACTTAGCCTCGTTGTACGCGCCGCTGCACGCGATTCTCGCCACGTACGGCACGGTGCAGGGAGCGCGTGCAGGTCTGGCCAGAGTGATGGAGATCCTGGCCACGGAGCCCGCTGTACGCGAAGGCCGGCACCGATTCCCCAGCAGGCCCACCGGGCACGTCCGGTTCGAGCGCGTGTCGTTCGGTTACGAACCGGGGCAGTGGACCCTCGAGGACATTGACTTCGAAGTCCGCCCTGGAGAAATGGTCGCGATCGTCGGCCCGACGGGTGCGGGAAAAAGCACCCTCGTAAGCCTCTTGCCGCGCTTTTACGACCCGCAAAGCGGACGCATCACGATCGACGGAATCGATATCCGCGAGCTCTCCTTGGCCAGCCTGCGTGGAGCCATTTCCATGGTCTTGCAGCCGCCTATGGTGTTCCCGATCTCGGTCGCCGAAAACATCGCCTACGGGTGTCCGCAAGCGTCGCAAGCCGAGATCGAACAAGCCGCTCGGCTGGCCCAAGCGCACGAATTCATCCAACGCCTGCCGCAAGGGTACGACACGGTCCTCGGCAGCCAAGGGGCGACGCTATCCGAAGGCGAGCGCCAACGGTTGACGATCGCTCGCGCTTTGTTGCGCAACGCTCCCATTTTGATCCTCGATGAGCCAACGTCGTCGGTCGACGTCGAAACCGAGGCACAAATCATGGCCGCCTTGCGAGCACTCATGCGCGATCGCACCACGTTTGTCATCGCGCACCGACTGGCGACGGTACAGCAAGCAAACCAAATTCTCGTGCTCGATCGGGGGCGAATTGTCGAGCGGGGAACCTTTCCGCAACTGTTGCACCAACATGGCTTCTTTTCTCGACTGTACGCACGCGGTTTGGGCCAACCGCAGGCCGAGGTGGTGGGATGAAGGTAGTGGTGGGAGGTCTCGTCGCGACCTATCCGCTCGGAGGCGTTGCGTGGGATTACCTGGCGTACGTCAAAGGATTCGAAGCGCTTGGGTGCGAGGTACTGTATCTCGAGGACACGGGGCAGTGGCTGTACCACCCTCGGGCGGGAACGTTCGTGCCCGATCCGAGCTTCCATGTCCGATACTTGAAACGAACGTTGCAGCAAGTCAGCGAGCACGCCGCCAAGCGCTGGGCATTGCGTGGGCCTGACGGATCGTACTACGGGTGGACGGCAGCCCAGGTGGAACACTTCTGCCGCCAAGCAGACTTGTTTCTCAATGTTTCCGGTTCTTGTTGGCTACGCGACCAGTATCGCGGTGCACGGTGCCTCGCGTACCTCGACTCTGATCCCGGTTACACGCAAGCGAAACTTTGGGCGGTCGAACAAGGAACGGCTACAGAGGACGAGTGTTTCTCGGCGGGTTTGATTCGAGCCCACACCCACTTCTTTACACTGGCGGAGAACATTGGTGCCGACGACTGCTTGCTGCCTTCTTGTGGGCTGGAATGGAAACCAACACGGCAGCCCATCGTGCTGTCCGACTGGCCATTCACCTTCACGCCCAGGGCGCGGCGCTTCACTACGGTCATGTCGTGGAAAATAGACGTCCGCCCGCCCCAAATTGCCGGTGTTCAGTACGGAGACAAAGACATTGAATTCTTGAAGTTTCTTGATTTGCCCCAACACACACCCGCGTGGTTACAAGTCGCCGTGTCGGGCAAGGCGCCCCGCGACGAGCTGCGCCAGCACGGCTGGCACGTCATCGATGGCTACACTTGCTCGCGCACGATGGGGATCTACCGTCGCTATTTGCAACACTCTCGCGGCGAGTGGAGCGTGGCCAAAAACGCCTACGTGGCCACGCGCAGCGGGTGGTTCGCTACCCGCAGCGCGGCGTATCTAGCGAGCGGCAAACCAGTGGTGCTGCAGGACACTGGCTTCTCGCGAATTCTCCCCACCGGAGAAGGCTTGTTTGCGTTTCGTACGAGGGAGGAGGCCATCGCAGCCTTAGAACGGATCGAGTCGAACTACCGCTGCCACTGCGAGGCGGCTCGCGACCTTGCCGAAACGCACTTTGGCGCAGAGCAAGTTCTTGTGCGTCTGTTGCAAGATTCCGGCCTCGCATGAGGCGGCGCTCGCAGGGCCGAACGAACATGGTTGCTGCACCGACCTCGTCAGGACTGGTGATCGTTTCTGGCGCCATTGCCACGCACCCCATTGGCGGGGGCGGCAACACGTGGGCATTTTTGCAATACGTGTTGGGCTTTCGGAACCTCGGGTTCGACGTTCTCTACGTTGAGGAACTCCCACCAACGGGTTGCTTCGACGCGCACTGGCAGCCGGCTCCGCTGGAGGTCTCCTACAACGCACGGTACTTGCTGCGCGTGGCTCGCGATTTTGGTTTTGCTGAGCGTGTGGCCTTGTGGTCGGCCACAGACCCTCATGTCGGCATCGGCTTATCCATCGATGCCGTCGTTTCCCTTGCCCGCTCGGCTGTAGCGGTCGTGAACTTGTCCGGCCGCTTGCACCAACCGGATGTGCTTGGCGCCGTACCGAAACGAATTTACATCGACCTCGACCCTGCGTTTACGCAGATTTGGCAGGAAGTGTACGGAGCGAACATGAATCTCGCTGGGCATGACGTGCATTTTACCGTGGGCCTGTGTGCCGGCACCGATCGATGGAATGCGCCGACCTGTGGAATCGACTGGAAGCCCACGTGCCCTCCTGTCGTGCTGTCAGAGTGGACAGTGAGCGACACACCCGGCGATCGCTACACAACAGTTGCCGACTGGCGCGGCTACAGCCCGGTCGAATGGCAAGGCCGATGGTACGGTCAAAAGAGCGAAGAATTTCTTCGAATTCTGCCCTTGCCGGCTCGAGTAGGCGTTCCTTTGGAGCTTTGCTTGGCCATTCACCCAGACGAACCCGATTTACCCCGGCTGCTCGCGGCCGGCTGGCATGTCGTGGACCCGAAAATTCACGCTGCCACCCCGGAGGCTTATCGTCATTATGTGGGCGGATCTCGCGGAGAGTTTACCGTAGTGAAAAACGGGTACCGTGTTGGGCACACAGGGTGGTTTAGCGACCGCACGGCGTGTTACTTGGCGGCCGGTCGCCCCGCTGTTGTGCAAGAGACCGGGTTCTCCGAGGTGCTGCCTACGGGATTGGGTCTCCTAAGTTTTTCCACCGAGGAAGAGGCGGCCGCCGCTCTCGCAGCGTTGGAGGCAGCGTACGAGCGGCACGCCACCGCGGCTCGGGAGCTTGCGGTAGAATGGTTCGACTCCGGCCGTGTGCTGCAACGCATCCTCGAGCGGAGTGGTCTGTAACGAGGCAAACCGAACCCATGCCTGCGCGAGACATCGCGATCGTCGCTGGTTACTTCGCCCGTTGCCCTCTGGGCGGGTACGCATGGCAGGTGCTTCACTACGTTCTCGGGTTCGAGGAACTCGGGTTCGAGACGTATTTCTACGAAGACACCGCGCTTTATCCGGATTGTTTCGACCCAGTCAGCAGGAACGTTCCAGCCCCGTGCGATCGGGGTGTGGATACCCTTGGCAAGTTTTTTTCCGCTCACGGTCTCGGCGAGCGCTGGAGCTTCTGGGAAGCGAGTACCGACCGGTGGTTCGGCAGGGATTCCGAAACGATGCGGAGCGTTGTGCAGTCCGCAAGACTCGTCGTCACACTGGCTCCCGTCACCCGCCTTCCTTGGGTCACCAAGGCACTTCGGGTGTTCATCGATCTCGATCCGGGCTACACCCAGTTTCGGCTGGTGCAGGGCGACTCCGTGCTACGAGAGTTCCTCAACGAACACCAGCGACATTTTTCCATTGGCGAGCGTATTGGGCGGCCGTCTTGCACCGTACCTCCGGGCGGCTTCGAGTGGCTGCCGACGCGCCAGCCCATCATCACGCGCTTGTGGAAGACCGATCCACCCTCCCCAGACGCCCCGTTTACCACCGTTGGCCGCTGGCACGAAGAGCGCCGAGACGTCGTAACTCCGGACCAACGCTACGGTTGGAGCAAGCGTGAAGAATGGCAGCGATTTCTCCACCTCCCCAGACTCGCCCCCGGACCCTTTCTCCTCGCTATGGATGTGGCGAAGTACCCACACGACTACGACCTCTTGCGCCGGCACGGCTGGGAAATCGTGGACCCGCTTCTGATCTCAGCGGACCCCTTCCGGTATCGACAATTTTTGTGGACCTCAGCCGGGGAGTTCACGACGGCCAAAGATTTGAATGTGCGCCTACGAACAGGTTGGTTCTCCGATCGTTCGGCTTGTTACCTCGCCGCTGGACGACCCGTGGTGACCCAGCCCACCGGATTCGAAGAGCTCTACCCTGTGGGTCGCGGCCTGTTCGCGGTCGACACGCCAGAGGCAGCAGCTAAAGCCATCGGCGACATCCGCAGCGCTCCCGCAGAGCACAGTAGAGCGGCCGCGGAAATCGCAGCCCAGTACTTCGAGGCACAGTCGGTTCTTCAAGAGTTGGTGAGCCGCTTGTAGGGTCGCCTGCCCGAAGTGACAAAAGTCGTCACTTCGTTGCGGTTGCGACGCAACCGGCGAGGCGGATGCGTGAATGTTCTTTGTTGACACCGGAGAGGTTGCGGCTGACAATTTGGCGCAGATTTCGCTTGCCGCGTGCACGCGGTTGCGGAGCTTTCGAGGGAGGGTTGAATGGGCGACGAAAATACGATTCTCGGTGCCACGCACGCGAGGCATCTGCTGAGGCGGGCTGGTTTTGGGGCTCGGGCAACCGACGTGCAAGCGTTTGCCGGGCTCACGCGGGGCGTGGCCGCAGATCGGCTGTTGAGCTTCAAGCCAGCAAAGTTTCGTCCTGGTGGCAAGGACATCTGGCGGCGGCGTGTGTCCTGGTTGAAGTACATGGTCCGGGTACGCGCACCCTTACAAGAAAAGCTTGTGCTGTTCTGGCACGACCACTTCGCCACGGGAAACGACAAAGTCCAGGACCACGCATGGATGGCGGATCAAAATCGCCTCCTGAGGCTCCACTGCAAAGGCAATTTCAAAGACTTCGTGAAGGCCATCAACGTGGACCCAGCGATGATGGAGTACCTCGACACCTTCCGCAATTTCAAAGATCAGCCCAACGAAAACTACGCGCGCGAGCTGATGGAGCTTTTCACGTTAGGGGTGCACGATCTCGCAGGGGCTCCAAACTACGAGCAACAAGACATTGTGCAAATCGCCCGAGCATTCTCAGGCTGGGGGTGGGATTACTCCCGCAGACGCGTAGCGTTTCGCGACTGGGCTCACGACTACAACTCAGAATACGAGTCGGAGCGTGGCCCTAAGGTCATTTTCAAGAGCCACGGAGGGTTCGGTCCCAGTGGACGCGATTTCACCCAACCAGGGGGAGAAGGACCGCAAGAAATTTCCCAAGTGGTGGACATTCTTTTCGAACACCGAGATAGCGACGGCAAAAGCACTGTGGCCCGCTTCATCACCGGCAAACTTCTAGAGTACTTCGCCCACCGCCTTCCTCCTTACCCCGACAATGCGACCATTATCGATCGCATCATCCAACGTTCGGGGTTTGACACCAGTTGGGATCTCCGCCGGCTCGTACGGGAGATCTTCGTCGATGACTTCTTCTACGAAACAGCCGCGCCGCCGTTCACGAGCACGATCCCGAAGTCGGTGGTGTGGCCTGTCGACTTTGTTGTCACCACTCTCAGGCTGCTTAAGGTGAACCCGCGCAGCGACAAGTGGGGAAACTGGTACATCGAAGGCGGAGCCTACGGAAACGTGACCGACTACTTGGCGGAAATGGGCCAAATTCTCTTCGAACCCCCGAGCGTGTTTGGTTGGG
>Ga0209276_100528_pt1 | contig 51539 bp, 47 predicted proteins | sample DewCreD2012metaG_3_FD_185473 | JGI IMG/M metagenome (GOLD analysis project Ga0209276, IMG submission 185473) | Hot spring sediment bacterial and archeal communities from British Columbia, Canada, to study Microbial Dark Matter (Phase II) - Dewar... ...
GCTCGGTGAACTGGGTCACGGCTTCGTAGATAGCGCGTGCGCGCAGTGTGCTGAGCGTGATGCGATAGTTTCGGTGTTTCATGGTATGATTATACCCCACTGCACTACCTATTCTCGAACACCCTCACGGTTTTGGGAGGGCGTTCGAGAATTGTTGAGAAGTTGGTTGTAGCGCAAGGAGAGAGGAGTTCTTGCTACTCCTTGTCTTACCTGACCCCCGTCGCCTCTCCTACGAGGAGAGGGGCGTTCCCCCTTCACTGCGAGGGAAGGGGGCAAGGGGGTTAGGTAATCTATCCATTCAACCACCAATTTCGAACACCCTCGGGTTTTGAGGGGAGTTCCCCAAAAAGTAGGTAGTCCCACCCGACCTTCCGGCGGGCGGGGAGGCATGTCACACATCAGCAGGTGCCTTGCCATGCAGAGGCGCGCAGTGCACTTTCAAACACCCCTCTGCCGGTAAGTCGGTGCTTGAACCCTGCGGTTGTACAGTTACCTCAATACCGCCTCAGGCACGAGCAGCTCCGACGGGTGACGGGACACATATGGCGGCACGTCGTATAACTCCAGCACGCACCGCAGGCTGTCCAGCGCAATCGCCCAGATTTGCCCATCTGCCCCCTTTGGAACCACGACGGTCAGCTGCTGGGACGGCAACACTGCTTGCCTGCCCATCTCGGAGATGTCGCCATACTCGCGGATGTCCTGGTCCACGATGACAGATACCTGGTCACCCGCCAGTACCTTTTCGCGACGGATCACCGTGCGGTTAGGCAAGCGTATCTCCACTGTGGTGTGCGGCCAGCCTCCAGAGACGACGCCGATAACGAAATGCCTCGTGCCCTTCGGCACGTAGAAGTAGAGCGGCTGGTCCAAGCGAGGCATCCACAGGCACAACGGCTTCTGCTCCCACCGATTCCCTCGCCCCGCCCACACTGAGAGCGGACGCCGGTCAAACTCTATCTGCGCTGCCTTCCAGTAGTCGGTGCCCGGGTCCAGCACATACACGCCGTCGGCGGGCAGGGTGGCTTGCAGAGTCGCAGGCTGTCCCTTTTCCGCCTTCAGTTCTCCCTGCGCGACAGGATTGCCACCCGCTGTCTGCAGGCTCCAACGGCAGTCTATGGTGTGCCCGCCGTCAAAGGGGGTGAAGGTCAGGCGCAGCGGCTCCCCCTGTTTGCCTGTGAAGAAGTGCAGCCCACTCTCTACGAACAGCATGGAACGGGGTACCTCCCCCCACGCCTGCACTGCCTTAGAAAGCCGCTCCTGTGCGGGCACCAGCTTCCCAGTAAACTGTTTGCCCTGTATCTCCACCGCCACCGGCACCAGCTCGTCCAATCGCTTCAGGTCATCGGCGAAGTCGCGTTGCACCTCTTCGGGCGTCGGGATGTCGGTGCGCTCGGTTTTCCACGCATCCGTCTGCTGCCAGCTGAAGCCGGGGATACGCTCCAGCGCGGCGAAGCGCGGGCGGAACCAGTCGTTCAACATCGGGTAGGAATGCACGATGCCGGTATCCATGACGCGCCGCGAGTAGACTACCAGCTCCCGCGCCCGCGCCAATACCTCGGCGGGGTCGCTCACCAGCTTACCGCCCTCGTCCCAGCGCGCGACGCGGTCATACTCCATCCACAGGCGTTGCCAGTGCAGATACATCGCTATCTGGTCTAAACGGGCGCGCACCTGCGGGTCTTTTGCGAGACGGTATGCCTCTTGCAGGTCGGTCAGCGCAAGCTTCAACCCACGGGGGGAGAAGCGTTCGCCTTTTGCCCAACGTTCATACAGACGGCGCATGGGTCTGGCGGCAGCACCAAACGCTTTCTGGTAGAACTCGTTCGCCAATGACGTGGCATCCAGGTTGGGGTTCCACATCAGCCGCGCCGCTATCCAGTAACCGGGTCCGTTCGATGCCCAGTTGATGGACGACTCCGCGCTGTAGGTGTTCAATCCCAGCCGATGATACTCTTTGATGCTGCTGGCGATTTCATAGAAGCGACCGCCTTTGGCAGCTCCGGGCAGGCTCCAGTCCCACGGATATACCCCGAAATAGTCGTATACCCCTAACTCGGCGCCCAGCTCTCGCAGCCGGCTGACCTGCTGCTCGAAGGTCAGGCTGGTGTAGCGGAAGCCAGTGGTCACCTGCACGTAGACGCCCGGCTCGATACGAAAGCGGGGCGGTTCACTGTGGTAGGCATAGGATAACAAGCCCACCCATTTGTCGGGGTAGCGGGCGCGCACCGCCTTCGCCACGAGGTTCGCCAGATAGAACGCCTGGTCGCTGGCATTGCCGATGGCTTTACAGCCGTCGCACTCGCAGTAGCCGCCGCCATCGTTTGGCTCCACCGACGCCATCACCTCTTGTGGGTTCTGCGCGAACCGCGCCAGCACGCCCTCTATCACCCGTTGCTGCACCGCGGGATTGCTCACACACAACTGCGTGGGCTGGCGCTTGCCATCCACCAGCGCAAACCACTCGGGATGCCGCTCAAACTCGCTATGGGGCACGTACGCCTCGTAGGCGTGTCCAGCCCTCACGGGGAAGTGTCCTCCCTGACGGTTGGCTCTGAACCACGTGCGGTAGTGCTGGGCAAGCGTGGGGGTGTTTGCGCCCCAGTTATACCAGATAACGCGGTCTTTGAAGGCAGGTTTCTCGCGCAGGTTCACGTTCACGCGAAGCGTGGGTTTGCGGGGGATGACCCACCACGCGGGGTCGGCAAAGAACCAGCGACAGCCCGTCTCCTCCAGCAGGCGATACACCGCGTGCTGCAAACCCAGTGTGGTGTTTGCCAGTAGCCATAGCCGTTTCGCCTCGCTGCGGAGGAGATAGCCTTCAGGGCCCAGATCCGCTAACTGCTCGCGTTGCGCGACATCGGGGAACTGCTCAGCGGTCGCCAGGATGATGGCGGGTTGTGTGGTGGGGAGAGTTTGTATGGAAAACTTCTCCGCACCCACTACCTTCTGAAGCCACTCGGCGAGTTCCTTGGCGAGGTCGGCATGTTCCTGTTGCTGGGCAGCTGCGATGACGCAGCGCGGCTTGCCCCGCTCTGCGATGGTGAACGGTTCGCTCTGCACAGCAGTAGCGGTAATGGTCAATATGCACATCATAGCCAGCCCTTTCATGGTCTTGTCTCCCGTAAGTGTAGACAGCTCAATTTGTTACCTCATGAACCACCAAGACACTAAGAACACCAAGCACACAAAGATTTCACCTTGCTGACCCTTTGTGTGTTCGTGCCTTAGTGGTTTTCCTCTGAATTGAACCACCAAGACACCAGGAACACGAAGAGTTTGTTTCCGTGACCCTACATGTGCATATTTTAATCTTTGGTGAGTCGGGAAAAAACCTCCCGGTGGCAGGTTTCTAACTACGCAGGGCTTATTCCAGCCTCAGTCCGCCCGTGCCTGCAAAACACGGTACGAGTAAGGCGATATACTCATGCGAACAACCCTCCCGCGCGGGATTGCAGTTTCACCGTTTTGGACGTCTTTTAGTGCAGCAACTGGCGGCAGACTGCGCTTGCGCAACGGCACGACACCCTCCCATCGGCGTTGGCTGTTGTTCAGCAGTACCACGAAGGCATCGGTGGCGTCCCAGCGGGCGTAAGCGAATACGCTGTTCTCCGCAGTCAGTACTTCAAACGCGCCGGTGCGCCACGCGGTGCTGGATTGACGCAGGGCGATAAGGTCGCGGATGTGCTGATGCAGACGACGGTTCCACTTCCGTTTGTCCCACTCGAAGCAGGCACGGCAATGCGGGTCAGCTTCGTCCGTCATGCCGATTTCGTCACCGTAGTAGATGCAGGGCGCCCCCGGCAGAGTGAACAGCAACGTGTAGCCCAGCATGGCGCGGCGGGTGTCGTTGCTGCACACGGTCAGCCAGCGTGCGGTGTCGTGACTGCCCAGCAGGTTCAACAGGGCGCAGGTCGCCTCCGATGGGTATCGGCGGAACAGGCGGCTGAGCTTCGTGGCGAAAGTGGATGCATCCATGGTGCCCTTCGCGAAGAACTCCACGCACAGGTCGCGTAAGGGATAGTTCATCACCGCATCGAACTGGTCGCCCTGCAGCCAGCGTCTGGCGTCTTTCCAGATTTCGCCCACGATGTAGGCGTCGGGGTTCGCCGATTTCACCACCTGTCGGAACTCGCGCCAGAAGGTATCGTCATCGATTTCGTTCGGCACGTCCAGCCGCCAGCCGTCCGCGCCCTGCTCGATCCAGTAACGCGCCACGCTCAGCAGGAACTGTCGCACCTGCGGGTTGTCGGTGTTGAACTTGGGCAGCGAACGGATGCCCCACCAGCTTTCATAATTCGCCTTCTTGCGCCCATCGTAGGGGAAGATGGGAAACTTCTTAATGTGGAACCACCCCACGTAGGGAGAGTGTGCGCCGTTCTCCACCACATCATGGAACGCATAAAAGCCGCGCCCGCAGTGATTGAACACGCCGTCCAGAATCAGTCGCATCCCGCGACGGTGCATCTCTTGCACCAGATTCTGAAAGTCCTCCATCGTGCCCAGTTTAGGGTCGATGCGGAAGTAGTCGTAGGTGTTATAGCGATGGTTGGAAGTGGCTTGAAAGATGGGGTTCAGGTAGATGGCGGTGATGCCCAGCTCCTGCAGGTAGTCCAGCTTCTGCAGGATGCCCTGCAGGTCGCCGCCCATGAAGTTATAGGGCGTGGGCGGGGCGCCCCACGGATGCACGTTGGCGGGATCGTTGGTACGGTCGCCGTTGGCAAAGCGGTCGGGGAAAATTTGATAGAAGACGGCGTGTTTCACCCAGTTGGGCGTGCGGAACTCACTCATCTTGGGCTTCCTGGCTCCATTGCTCCAGCATCTGTGCGAACTGTTGCAGTTGCGTGCGCACCCGATCGAAGAGTGGACGCATCTCTTCGACCAGTTGCATCACCCGCTGCGGGTTCAATCGGAAAGAATAGACGTTGCGCACCACGTGGCGAAAGCGCATGTACTCATCCAGCTGCGTCACTGTGCCTTCGTCGAGTACAGGCGGGCGCACTGTGGGCACGGAGAAACTCATTTGCTCCAGCAGGTCGCGATGCCACCGCTCTCCGGCGGGCGCAGAGTGGTCTACGACTCGTGCAATCTGCAGGAAGATTCGCTCCAGCGTGGTGTAAAAATCGTGCAAGTTGTGTGCGGCAGCGTCCAGGTAAACGTCCTCGCCGGGATGTTGATGCAGAAGTAGCCGTGCGCGCTCTGCCCTGCGAACTACCTGTTCGATATCCTGCAGCTCCGTGCGGATGCGCGCGGCGAGTACGCGGTAGTCATCGTGGCTCATACGTCTACACCCTCCTGCTCAATCACGTGCAGGATGCCCGGCTGACACGTGCTGACATCCACCAGATTGACCTCTATCTCGCTGTCCAGATAAGCAACAGCACTCATTGCCCGAAGGGTATCCTGCGGTGCGATACCCCACGCGGCGATGTCCACATCGGAACGTTCGTCGAACATGCTGGGGCGCAGCAGTGAGCCAAACACTACCACGCGCGTCACTCCATACTCGCGACGCAACAGTTCCGCCGCTTCTCGAGCCAGCTGCCACGCGCGCTGGTACCGTTTCTGCCGCTGCCTCTCGACTTTGCGACGACGCTGGCGCAACGTTTCGATGTATGGCTGCCACTCCGGTTCGCTCATGGCTGCCACCGCCTTGCCTCTATTATAGCATACGGGGCAGGATTCTCCCGAAAGTAGAGGAAGTAACCCAATATGAAGCATCGGTACACACGGATGGCGGGGGTGCTGCTGCATCCCACCTCTCTGCCCGGTCCGTTCGGCATCGGCGAGCTGGGCAGTACAGCCTACCGATTTGTAGACTGGCTGGCGCGGGCGGGGCAAAGCCTCTGGCAGGTGTTGCCTCTCGCGCCAACGGGATTCGCCGACTCGCCGTACGCCGCCTTTTCCGCCTTCGCTGGCAATCCTTTGCTGATTAGCCTGCAGCGGCTACATGACGAAGGGTTACTCTCCGACAGCGACTTCGCCGATTACCCCATGCTTCCGCAGGACAGGGTCGATTACGGACTGGTCATCCCGCACAAAATGACGTTGCTGCGTCGGGCATATGAGCGATGGAAGTCGCGAGCCACCAGCGAGGATTACCATCAGCTGGACGCCTTTCGCAGGGAGCAGGCGCACTGGCTGGAGGATTTCGCGCTGTTCATGGCGTTGGAAGAGGTGTTCGGGGGCAGAGCGTGGACGGAATGGGACAACGAGTTCGCCCTGCGCCGCCCGGATGCGCTGCGGAAGGCGCGTAGCGAGCTACAGGATGCGATACAGTTCCATGTTTTTCTGCAATACCGGTTCCGTCAGCAGTGGCTGGATGTGAAGCGCTACGCGAACGAGCGAGGCATCCGCATCATGGGCGACATGCCCATCTTCGTGGCGCACGACAGCGCGGACGTGTGGGCGCACCCGGAAATGTTCCATTTAGACCGCCGCGGCAACCCCACGTTCGTCGCCGGTGTGCCCCCGGATTACTTCAGCCCGACGGGGCAACGATGGGGCAACCCCGTCTACCGATGGGATGTGCTCAAGAGGCAAGACTATCGCTGGTGGGTTGAGCGGTTTCGCGCCATCTTGCAACTGGTGGATATGGTGCGAGTAGACCACTTTCGCGGTTTCGCGGCATACTGGCGGGTACCCGCTTCGGAACCAACGGCAGTCAGCGGAAAGTGGGTGCGAGTGCCCGGCAGGGAGCTGTTTGGGACGCTAAAGCGGGAGCTGGGCGAACTGCCCATTGTTGCAGAGGACCTTGGCATCATCACACCGGATGTGGTGCGCTTGCGTAAGGGACTGGGCTTCCCGGGGATGCGGGTGTTGCAATTTGCCTTCGACGGCGACCCCGACAATCCGTACCTTCCTTTTAACTACGAGCTGGATACCGTTGTATACACCGGCACGCACGATAACGATACGCTGGTCGGCTGGTTTGCAAGCTTGAGCTACGAGGAAAAACGGCGCGTGTTCGATTATATCGGGCGCGAGGACATCAGCATCCACTGGGAGATGATTCGGCTGGCTTATGCTTCAGTAGCATGGATAGCGGTTATCCCCCTGCAGGACTGGCTGGGGTTGGGAAGCGAGGCGAGGATGAACCAGCCCGGTCGCGAAGAGGGCAACTGGCAGTGGCGGTGTCGGTCAGAATACCTGAATGAGGAGTTAGCAGAGGCTATAGCGAAAATGTGTGTGATTTACGGGCGCAAAAGGTATTGACAGATTTATGGAAGTTGTGCTAACGTGTAGACAGGGTAGACACACCCGAAAAGGACGGAAAGGGGGTAACACTCTCGGTGTCCAGTTGGAAACAGCAACAGATATCGCCGGTGGTCGCCTGGGTAACTATCATCGTGGTGGTTGCTATCGCGGCGTTCACCATCTGGCGATACACGGGTAGCCCGGGGCGCAAGGGCATGACGGAGGAACAGCGAAGGCAGATGGAACAGATGTTCGGCAATCAGCCCCCTGGTCCCGGCACCAGAGCACCGTCGCCGGGTGCTCCCGCGCCCACCGCGCCATCGACGCGGTGAGGCTGGCACGATATCCAAAACACACCACAACATACTTGAGGAGGGTATCCATGAAACGCCACGCATTTACGCTCATCGAGTTACTGGTTGTTATCGCGATTATCGCGATACTGGCAGCCATTCTGTTCCCTGTGTTTGCACAGGCTAGAGCAACTGCCCGCAGGACCGCCTGTCTGTCCAACATGAAGCAGCTGACGCTGGGGATGCTGCAGTACAATCAGGACTACGATGAGAAGTTCCCCGGATGGGACTGGGGCTTCTTCTGCAACGGTGGGAACCAGGGTCTTCCCCGCGACTCCGCCGCGTTCTGGACGATGGCAATCTACCCCTACGTGAAAAACGACGGGGTGTATCAGTGCCAGGACGACCCGTTGCAGTGGAACGATGCATGGGCAAGCTGCAGTGACGACGGAGGGCGGAATGACCGCTTCGCGCCCATCAACCCTGCAAACGGTTATCCCTGCAACTTCTGGGACGCCTGCAACCCGCGTTTCGTCTCGTATGGCTTAAACGAGTCTCTGGCTAACGGACGTGCGCTCGCCAGTGTTCCCACCCCGTCCAACTGGGCTCTGTTCTTCGACAGCTCGGCGCAGCTGGTAGACATCTGGGTCGGGGAAGGACCCAATGCGGACAACTTCAACTGGATTGCCGCACGCACCGCATTTGCCACTGAAGGCTGCTGCAAGATATGGACCTGCTGCCGCACCGCCGAATCCTGGATTCAGGAGTTCGGTCAGGGTGAACTGGACCAGCTGCCCCGCCACGCTGGCGGCGAGAACGTGAGCTTCGTGGACGGACACGCCAAGTTCTTCCGCTGGACGCAGCTGACCTGGGGCAACATGACGACCGGCAGCTTGTAATCTGCGGTCTACAGTCTGACCAAAGGGCGAGCGAGGCGCGCTCGCCCTTTGTTTGCATAAAGGAAGCGGAGGCGCAAGTCGCCGGAATGAAATGTGGCATTCTGTTTTTCACGTTGTTTGCGTTGCTGCTCACCGCTAACACAAAGGGAGGCAACATGCCTGGCCGTTCTGACGATGCACTGGCTTATTTGCAGAGATGCAACGTGATATGGGATACCCCTTCTGCCGATAGCTCCGGCTCCATGCCGCTGGGCAACGGCGACATTGGCGTGAACGTGTGGGTGGAACCGAACGGCGACCTCGTGTTCTACCTCAGCAAGACCGATGCATGGAGCGAGGTAAACCGCCTGCTGAAGCTGGGCAGGGTGCGCGTGACCCTCTCCCCTTCCCTGCTGAACGGAGGCAGGTTCTTCCGGCAGGAGCTTCGGCTCTTGCAGGGCGAGGTGCTGATTCAGGGAGGTAACCCCGACAAACCGACCAGCCTGCGCGTATGGGTAGACGCCTATCGTCCTGTGGTGTGGGTGGATGTCGACAGCCCGCAGCCCGTGCATGTTCGTGCCCATGTGGAAATCTGGCGCAACTCGAACCGCAGGCTGGAAGGACGCGAGCTGTTCAGCGCATACGGGCTGATGGACGCCCCTTTCCCCGTGGTGGAACATGCCGACACCGTCCTGGAAGACCATCGCGACCGCGTGGTCTGGTTCCACCGCAACCCCACCTCTATTTTCGAGCAAACCCTGCGCCATCAGGGGCTGCAGAGCCTGATTGGGAAGATACCCGACCCCCTGCTCTATCGCACTTTCGGCGGGATGATGCGCGGCAAAGGATTGACCCGTGAGGATGCGCGCACCCTGCGCAGTGCCAACCCCGCAAAGCGGTTTTCCATCGCGATACACTTACTGACTGCGCAGACCGACACGGTAAAGCAATGGATTGAAAGACTGGAAGCCCAGGCGGCGAGAACGGAATCGGTTCCGCGCAACCAGGCGCGAGCCGCACATCAGCGATGGTGGCTCAGCTTCTGGCGACGGAGCTGGATTGTGGTGAGTAGCACCCCGCAGGCTGATGTTGTCACACAAGGGTATGCGCTGCAGCGGTTCATCAACGCCTGCGCCGGGCGAGGGGCGTATCCCATCAAGTTCAATGGCTCCATTTTTACGGTGGACTCGCGTGAATCGGACGAGCACTTCGATGCGGATTACCGTCGATGGGGCGGGGAGTACTGGTTTCAGAACACGCGGTTGCCCTACTGGAGCATGATACCTGCGGGCGATTTCGAGATGATGCAGCCTCTGTTCAGGATGTATGCGAACGCCTTACCTCTGGCGAAGGAGCGAACCCGCCTCTACTTTGGACACGAAGGAGCCTATTTCCCCGAAACCATCACCTTCTGGGGAACCTACGCCAACTGCAACTACGGCTGGAACCGCGAAGGCAAGCCGATTTCCCATATCGATAACCCCTATATCCGTTACTACTACTCGTGCAATCTGGAACTGCTGACGCTGGCGCTGGAGTACTTCTTCCACACAGGCGATAAACGTTTTCTCCATGACACGCTTCTGCCTTTTGCGGATGCTTCTATCGCGTTCTACGACCGCCACTTCCCACGCGATGATGGGGGTAAATTGCTGTTCAAGCCAGCGCAATCGCTGGAGACATACCCCGATGTGGTCAACCCTCTGCCGGATATCGCCGGACTGCGCTGGACGCTGGAGGGGTTGCTGCGGCTGCCGCTGGGTAAAGAACACGCACATCGGCGCCACCTGTGGCAACGGTTGCTTGGGCAGTTGCCGCCTTTGCCAGCAAGGACCGAGAACGGGCAAACCTTCCTGCTGCCTGCGCAGGAGATACTGGCGCCGCCCATCAACTCGGAAAACCCCGAACTTTACGCCGTCTTTCCGTACCGACTTTACGGCGTGGGCAAGCCGGACATTCAGGTAGCACGCAATACTTACGCCCGTCGTCCTTACAAAGGCAACGAAGGCTGGCGACAGGATCCCATCTGGGCGGCGATGCTGGGAATGGCAGAAGAAGCCCGCAATATGGTAGCGCAGCGATTCGCCACCAAACACCCCGGCAGTCGGTTTCCTGCCTTCTGGGGACCCAATTACGACTGGATACCCGACCAGGACCATGGCTGCGCAGGCATGATTGCACTGCAGGCGATGCTGATGCAGACGGATGGCAACAGGATTCTGCTGTTCCCTGCGTGGCCGAAAGGATGGGACGTTTCCTTCCGCCTGCACGCGCCGGGCAAAACGGTGGTGGAAGGCGTGTTCCGCGCGGGCAAGCTGCAAACGCTGAAGGTAACGCCCGCCATCAGGGAGAAGGATGTTACTGTGCTAGAGCCTCAGTAGAGCGAGGAAACGGGTTATGCCGCGTGCGATCGTCACAGGCGGAGCGGGATTTCTGGGGTCGCATCTGGTAGACAGGTTGCTGGCGGAAGGCTACGAAGTGATTGCGCTGGATAATCTGATTACCGGACGCATCGAGAACATCGCGCACCTTGCGGGCAACGAGCGTTTCCGCTTCATCAAACAGGATGTTACCGAGTATCTGTACATCGATGGTGCGGTAGACATCGTGTTCCATTTCGCCTCGCCCGCCAGCCCGGTGGACTTCGCCACGAGGCCCATTCAGATACTGAAGGTGAACGCACTGGGCACCCACAAAACGCTGGGGCTGGCGAAGGCGAAAGGCGCGCGATACGTGCTGGCTTCCACCTCCGAAGTGTACGGCGACCCTCTGGTGCATCCGCAGACCGAAGACTATACGGGCAATGTGAACCCAGTCGGCGTGCGGGGTGCATATGATGAGGGCAAACGCTTTGCAGAAGCGATGACGATGGCGTACCATCGCCATCACGGGCTGGACACACGCATTGTGCGTATTTTCAATACCTTTGGCGAGCGGATGCGCCTGGATGACGGCAGGATGATCCCCAACTTCATCGGGCAGGCATTGCGTGGCGAGCCTATCACCGTGTACGGCGATGGACAGCAGACCCGCAGCTTCTGCTACGTTTCCGACCTGATTGAAGGAGTCTGGCGGCTCTCACAGCTGCCCGACTATCACGAGCCGGTCAATATCGGCAATCCGGATGAGCGCACGGTGCTGGAAATTGCTCAGTTGGTCAAACAGCTGGCGCAAAGTTCCAGCAACATCGTGTTCTGCCCGCTATTTTCTCCGGACGAGCCGCGCCGACGCAGACCCGATATCACCCGTGCACGTCAGCTGCTGGGCTGGGAACCGCAGGTGAGCGTGGAAGAAGGACTGAGGCGCACCCTCGAACACTTTCGGGCGCGCCTCGCCGGAAGATAACTTTTATGACGTCGCCTCTTTCTCTTCCGCCAGTGCTGCCAGAAACGCATCCACGCCCGCCTGAGCCACGATGCGGTCTTGCTCCACCGTACCGGAGCTCACCCCGACCGCGCCGATGACCTGTCCGTCGACAATGATAGGCAGTCCACCGCCGAAAATCATGAACCGTCCCTGGTTGCTGACGTGAATGCCGAAAACCGGGCCTCCTTGCGGTGAAGCACTCAGGGCGTACTCGTGGGTGCCTCGCCTTGTGCCCGCAGCGGTAAATGCTTTGTTGATGGCGATGTCGATGCTGGTGATGCGGGCATTGTCCATGCGGCAAAAGGCGAGTAGATTACCGCCGTCGTCCACGACGGCGATGTCCATATCCTGTCCCAATTCCCGAGACTTGGCTTCACACGCCTGAACGATTAACTTTGCTCCCTCCAGCGTCAGTTTGATTCGGTTTCGCTGTACCAGCGCCATCGATGTGCCTCCCTGAAAAATCGCTTTTTGGATAGTCCTGTAACCCAGTATACCACTTCAATCGGTCGTGAGCAACGGCGGCGCAGGAGCTTTGTTTGCTGTGGCGAATACAAGCAGAAAATGAGGGTTTGGTTGCTTTCCGTGTTTTGTATAGGGTGTGGACTGGCATTGGCAGGGCGTGGCAACTGCCAGAGTAACTGGCGTGCCCCGGTGCTAGTACGCAACGCTGAACCGCTGAACATCCTCTTTCTTCAGGCTCCTCCTGCTTCAGCATCGGTTCTCACGGAAGGCGAGACACAACTGCAATTGAACTTGGACGTGGTGAATCACCTGCTGTTTGATAGGGATTCAGGAAGCCGTTTGGAACAGGACTTCGAGGTACAGCGGCTCACCGCAACGGTCGCGTGCGGTGTCGGCAATAACGCGGAGGTTGTTGTGCACCTGCCCATGCTCGCACGCAACGGCGGCGTCATGGATGAGGTCATCAACACCTGGCACCGCTGGTTTGGCTTCAAAGGCGGAGGAAGAGCCAGCCACCGCAGCTACCGGGTACGCGAGTGGATTGTGCGTGACGGAAAAACACTGGTTTCACTGGACGGTGCCGCCGTTGGGATAGGAGATACCACGCTGGAGGTGCGCCAGTCGCTGGGTCGGCTCGGACGAAGCTTCTGGGCGGTGCGGGTGATGCTCAAACTGCCAACGGGCTGCGCCTCACAGCAGTTTGGCAGTGGAGCGGTTGACGCAGGGGCTGGAGTTGTAATGACCTACTGGTGCGGGAGCCGCCTGGTGTGGCACATGAACCTGAGCAAAGTATGGGTAGGACGCCCTTCCAGCCTCGGCGTGTCAGCGCGCGACATGGTGCAATGGTTATTGGCGGTGGAGTATCTGGCAGACAGGCAGGTCTCTCTGGTCGCTCAGATAGACGACAACCGTACTCCTGTCGTTGTGGGATTGCCCTACGCCGATGGCGCGCGCCGCTCCCTCACCATCGGACTGATTCGCGAAATTCGCTCCGGACTGCACGCGGAGCTGTCACTTACCCAAAACCAGTTCGGCTGGCTGGCACGAGTCGCCCCGGACTTCCATTTGCATCTTGGCATACGATGGGAGCGGTAAACCTTAAAATTTCTTTAACATTGGTGCGTTACGATAATTGTGGCGTAAACAATGATGTCACGAGAGAAAGAAACAGGGAGGACGATAGGCATGCGGCTTAAAGCCTTAGCAGCAACGGCGTATTTGCCGGTAGTTCTGGCTGTAGTCATGGCAGTGGGGTGTGCGCCTAAAAAACAGGCTTCAACCGATAGCGCCAGCAAAGTGCAGATTACAGGAGCGGGATCCACTTTTGTGTATCCCCTGATGTCGCGCTGGTCTTCGGAGTATGCCAAACTGACGGGCGTACAGGTGAATTACCAGAGCATCGGTAGCGGGGGAGGCATCCAGCAGTTCAAGGAGGGCACCATTGACTTCGGTGCGACCGATGTAGCAGTGTCGGAAGAGGAGGAGAAAACCTTCACCCGTCCATTTGTGCAATTTCCGGTGGTAGCGGGCACGGAGGCAGTGGTCTACAATCTGCCCGGCATCACCCAGAACCTGAAACTCACCCCCGACGTACTGGTAGACATCTTTCTCGGCAAGGTGAAGAAGTGGAACGATGCGCGCATTGCGCAGCTGAACCCGGATGTGCAGTTGCCGGATATGAACATCGTGGTTGTCCATCGGTCGGATGGCAGCGGCACCACGTACATTTTCACGGACTACCTGTCTACGGTCAGCTCCGAGTGGGAGCAGAAGGTGGGGCGTGGGAAGTCGGTGAGCTGGCCGACCGGTGTTGGGGCGAAGGGCAATGAAGGGGTCACCGGTCAGGTGAAGCAATTGCCGGGCGCAATCGGATATGTAGAGCTGAACTACGCGCGTCAGAATAACCTGGCATTTGCAGCCATCCAGAACGCGGCTGGCCAGTTTGTATTGCCCAGTCAGGAGACCGGTACCGCAGCGACCCGCGCCGCCTTAGAACGACTACAGCGGGACATCCGCAGCAGCGTGGTGAACATGTCTGGGGAAAACGCCTATCCGATTACCGGCTTCGTATATGTCTTGCTGGACAAACAGCCCAAAGATACGGCAAAGTCGGCAGAGATGAAGAAGTTCTTCGAGTGGGTACTGAAGAACGGACAGAAGATAGCAGGGGAGCTGGACTACGTGCCGCTCGCAGAAGAAGTGGTTCAAATGTCCTTGCAGAAACTCGCCGAGGTGCCATAACTGAATGAACGAACCGGCAACGGATGCAGCTGCAAGTTTCAGGATACGTCGGTACAGGAGAAGCAGCGCTTTCTGGTCTGACCGTCTTTTCAGGGCGGTTGTCATTGCATCAGCCTCAGTGTTGGGACTGCTCATACTGTTCTTTGCGTACGAGCTGTGGCAGTCTTCGACGCTGAGCATCCGTACCTTTGGATGGCGGTTCTGGGTGTCGCGCGATTGGGACCCGGTGCGCGAACGGTTTGGGGCTTTGCCCTTCATCTGGGGCACGCTGGTCACCTCCATCGCTGCGTTGATTCTCGCCGTGCCGCTCAGCCTGGGAACCGCCATCTTCATCGCTGAGGTCGCCCCCCGCTGGCTGCGACCGCCGGTCTCTTTCGTCGTGGAGCTGCTGGCAGCCATTCCCTCTGTGGTGTATGGCTTGTGGGGAGTGTTTGTGATGGTTCCCTGGTTGCGTGAGCACGTGCAGATTCCGCTGGAACAGCGATTCGGGCATATCCCGCTGTTTCAAGGTCCTGCCGTAGGTGTCAGCATGATGGCAGCTATCCTGGTGCTCGCAGTCATGATTATCCCCTACATCACCGCGGTATCGCGCGAGGTGATACTGGCGGTGCCACAGTCGCAGCGTGAAGCATCGTACGGTCTGGGTGCTACCAAGTGGGAAACCATCCGGCGGGTGGTGCTACGCTACGCACGGGTGGGTATACTCGGCGCAATTATCCTCGGGTATGGGCGCGCTGTTGGCGAGACGATGGCGGTCACAATGGTCATCGGCAACCGTCCCGAAATCTCGTTGTCCCTGCTGCACCCCGGCTACACCATGGCGAGCGTCATCGCCAATGAGTTTACCGAAGCCACCTCGCCCCTGTATCTGTCATCGCTTACCGAGATAGGTTTATTGCTGTTCGTTATCACCCTGCTGATTAACGCGCTGGCTCGGTTCCTCGTGTGGCGCGTTTCCAGAGGGGAGGTGCATTACTGATGCGCATCTCAAGGATTCACGAGTTTTGGCGCAGGTTTATCAACGCAGTATCGCTGGCACTTACCGGCGTTTGCGCAGCCATCGTGATGGCGCCGGTGTTCATCATCCTCGCCTACCTGCTCATGAACGGCATTCGATCCATCAACGTAGAGTTCCTCACTAGTCTACCCAAATCGCCAGGAGAGCCGGGCGGCGGAGTGGCAAACGCCATTGTGGGCAGCTTCTACATGGTAGGGTTGGGGCTCATTCTCTCGTTACCCGTTGGTGTGGGTGCAGGCGTGTACCTGGCGGAGTTCGGGCGGACGCGCTATGCGCAGGTGATTCGTTTCATTGCCGATGTGCTGAACGGGGTGCCCAGCATCGTCATCGGCGTATCGGTATGGGCTTTGCTGGTGGTGCCTTTGCGTTCGTTTTCTGCGCTGGCTGGCGGAGTGGCGCTATCGTTCATCATGATCCCCATGATCGCCCGCACGACCGAGGAGATGGTACGCGCGGTTCCTAACATGCTGCGTGAAGCATCGCTGGGTTTGGGCGCGACCTACGCCCGCACCATGTGGAGTGTGGTATTGCCTGCCGCACGAGGGGGTATCGTCACTGGCGTGATGCTGGCTCTGGCGCGCGCGTTTGGGGAGGCTGCTCCTCTGCTGTTTACCGCACTGGGCAACCGCTACTGGAACTTCTATCTGGACCGCCCCATGGCGAACCTGCCCACCCAGATATACGAGTACGCCAAGTCACCTTATGTAGACTGGCACCGCCAGGCGTGGGCGGCTGCGCTGGTATTGATTACAGTGGTGCTGGTGCTGAATGTCATCGCGCGTATCTCAACCCGTGAGCGATTCCGTGCATTGAGGTGACACCGATGCAAGAAGGTATTCCTGCTCTCACCGTCCAACCTGACCTCTTGATGCGGGAGGATGCATCTATGGCAACCGTTGTGTTTCCGCGGCGCGAGGAGGTAACCGCACCGCCGCAGCCCAAAATCAGCACGCGCAACCTGAACGTTTACTACGGCAACTTCCATGCGATAAAGGATGTCAATCTGGACATTCTGCCCAATCACATCACGGCACTTATCGGACCATCGGGTTGCGGAAAATCGACCTTCTTGCGGTGCCTCAACCGCATGAATGACCTGATTGAGAACGCGCGTGTGGAAGGCTCGGTATTGCTGGATGGGCAGGATGTCAACGACCCGCGCACGGATGTGGTCGCTCTGCGGCGACGGGTGGGTATGGTGTTCCAGCGACCGAACCCCTTCCCCATGTCCATCTATGATAACGTGGCGTACGGTCCACGCATACACGGGATACGTCGCCGCAGTGCGCTGAACGAGATAGTCGAGCGAAGCCTCAGACAGGCAGCGCTGTGGGATGAGGTCAAAGACAAGCTCCGGCAATCCGCGCTGGCATTGTCCGGCGGACAACAGCAAAGGTTGTGCATCGCGCGGGTGCTGGCAGTGCAACCGGAAGTGCTACTGATGGATGAGCCTGCCTCCGCGCTGGACCCTACCGCAACCTTCCGCATCGAGGAGCTGATGCAGGAGTTGAAAAGCCGGTATACCATTGTCATCGTCACCCACAACATGCAACAGGCAGCACGTGTCAGTCAGTACACAGGGTTCTTCTATAAAGGAGAGCTGTACGAATTTGGCGAAACAGCCAAGATATTCACGAACCCAGAACGGCGTGAGACTGAAGACTACATCCGCGGACGATTTGGATAACGGGAAGAGGTAGAACAATGAGACGGAGATTGGGCTACGTTGTCGCAGTCTTGTGGCTTCTGCTGGCGCTGTCGGCGCAAGCACAGAAGTTCGCTACAGGCGTGGTTTTCCACGATGTGAACCGCAACGGAGTCCGCGATGCGGCAGAGCCCGGCATCGCGAACGTGCTGGTATCCAATCAGCGCGAGGTCGTTCGCACCGACAGGCAGGGGCGGTACAAACTGCCCGTCGCCGACGATACTATTCTGTTCGTGATCAAGCCCCGAGGATGGCAGGTACCGCTCAGCGAACAGAATTTGCCGCAATTTTACTACATCCATAAACCGAAAGGTTCTCCAGCGTTGCGATATGCAGGCGTACCGCCGACAGGTGATCTGCCCAAGTCGGTAGACTTTGCCCTGATGCCGCATCGCGAGCGGGATCAGTTCAGAATACTCGTTTTCGGCGATACGCAACCTCGTGACCTGCAGGAGGTCGGTTACATCGCCCATGACGTCGTGCGGGAGCTGGCTGGGGTAAAGGATGTCACCTTCGCGACCGTGCTGGGCGACATCGTGTTCGATGACTTAAACCTCTTCGAGCCGTTGAATCGGGTGCTTGCCCAGATTGGTGTCCCTTGGTATCCCGTCATCGGCAATCATGACATGAACTTCGATGGGCAACAGGACCATCTCGCCGATGAGACCTATGAGCGGGTCTACGGACCGCCATACTATGCCTTTGAATACGGGCGGGTGAGCTTTATCGTGCTGGATGACGTCAACTGGCAAGGACAGGGATACACAGCGGGACTGGGAGACAGGCAGATCGAGTTTGTGCGCAACTACCTCAAATACGTGCCGCGCAGTAACCTCGTTGTGCTGCTCATGCACATTCCCCTCTGGCAGCTTCCAGAGTCGGAACGCAAGCAGCTCTTCGATGCACTGGCGCCTTTCGCGAACACGCTGTCCTTCTCCGCGCACACCCATATCCAGACGCACATGTTTTTCACCGCGGAGCAGGGATGGAGGGGCTCACGTCCTCATCATCACGTGAACGCGGTGACGGTGTGTGGTAGCTGGTGGACTGGGGTACCCGACCCGCTGGGCATCCCGCACACCACCATGCGTGATGGCACGCCCAATGGATATCTGATCGCGGACTTCGCCGGCACTCGATACACCATCCGCTACAAAGCCGCCCGCCGTCCAGAAGACTACCAGATGCACATCTACCTCCCTGACATCGTTCCCGTAAGGGAGCTGGCTAACACGCGCGTGCTGGTGAACGTCTTCTTCGGCTCGGAGAAGTGCAAGGTGGAAATGCGCGTTGGGGAAACAGGTGAATGGATAACCATGACGCGCGTGCAGGAACCCGACCCAGCTTATGCTCAGATGAAGAAGCTGGAAGAGCAGTACACCCTGCCCGGACGGAGGCTGCCTGGTTTAATGAACTCTCCTCATCTGTGGGCGGCGAACCTTCCCGCAAACCTCCCTCGCGGAACTTACCTTTTGCACGTGAGGACAACCGATATGTTCGGGCGGACATGGAGTGATCGAAGAATCTTCTCTGTGCGCTGAGCGGCACTTCCTTCCTGCTGTTTCTGCGTGGAATAATATATAATATAGTGATAAGCCCAACCGACGACGCAGAAGAAGGAGAAGATTCCAGACATGACCGTCGTACGCCATGCATTCGATGAGGAGTTGCAGCTGCTTCAGAATGAACTGCTGGAGATGGGCAGTTTCGTCGAGCAGATGCTGGATCAGGCAGTACAGTCCCTATGTAATCGCGATGAGGAGCTTGCCAAGGAGATTGTTCGTCGCGATGATGAAGTGGACGAGATGGACGTGAACATCGAGATGCACTGCCTGCGCTTGCTGGCTTTGCAACAACCGATGGCACGCGACCTGCGCCTCATCGGCACGGTGCTGAAGACCATTACCGACCTCGAGCGCATCGGAGACCACTCGGTAGATATTGCCAAGGCGGCAATTGCACTCAAGGATTTTCCACACGTCATCTCCTTAGTGGACGTTCCTCTGATGAAGCGGAAAGTCTGCAGCATGATCCGCGGCGGGCTCGAGTCCTTCACTCAGCACAACCTCGAGATGGCGTACGACGTATGTGAAATGGACAACGAGGTGGACAAGCTCTACCGCCGGATGCGACGTGCCATCATCGCCGCAACTCAGATTAACCCCGAACATCTCGAAGCAGCAACCACTATGTTGCTGGTCATCTACTATCTGGAGCGGTGTGCAGACCACGCGGTGAACGTGGCGGAGCGCGTGGTTTTTGTAGAAACCGGTGTGCTGCGGCAGCTGGCAGTCAGTCACCGCGGCGAATATATCCCAGAAGAAAACACCAACTGGACAGACAGCGTATGAGCGTCGATATCGCGCGGAATGTGGCGGTAGTGCGCGAGCGCATCGCCCGGGCGTGCGAACGTGCCGGGCGCAAACCGGAAGAGGTTACGTTAATCGCTGTCTCCAAAACGGTGGACATCGCGCGTATCGAGCAAGCTATCGCGGCAGGAATCGTGCATTTCGGAGAGAACTACTATCAAGAGGCGCGCGAGAAGATACCGTTGATTAGCGCGTCCGTACAATGGCACTTCATCGGACATTTGCAGAAGAACAAGGCGCGAGGTGTCGTGCCCCTATTCGAGTGGATACACACTGTTGACGATGAAGCCCTCGCGCACGAAATCGATCGGCGAGCGCAGGCGGCGGGAAAGCGACAACGCGTTTTGATAGAGGTCAATATCTCTCAAGAACCACAGAAGTATGGGGTGCGTCCCGAAGAGGCTTTGTCGTTGGCGGAGCGAATAGCGCAGCTGCCGCACGTGCAGCTGGAGGGGTTTATGGGCATGGCTCCCATCGTCGAAGATGCAGAGCAAGCCCGCCCCTATTTCGCCGGGCTGCGTCGCCTGTTTGAGAAGCTGCCCGAAGCCCACCGTATACACCTGTCTATGGGAATGACACAGGACTTCGAGGTAGCGATTGAAGAAGGGGCAACCATGGTTCGAATCGGCACGGCGATTTTCGGTGCGCGATCTTAAAGGAGGGTGAAGGGGTGCAGGAACCTTTCGAGGAAGAGGCGGGGCGTTCCTGGTGGTCACGGATTAAGGAACGACTGTTCGGCACAGATGAGGAAGAGGAGCAGGATGGCGGCACGGTGATCCGCCTTCACACGCGCCCGGCGCAGCGGGTAAACGTACTCTACGCTCGTTCCTTCGAGGATGCCCGGCGCGCTGCGGATGGCTTGAAAGCAGGGCATCAGCAGCTGGTCAACTTCCAGTATGCCGATGCCCGCGTGCGTGAGCGAGTGGTGGACTTCCTGATGGGCGTGGTGTATGCACTGGAGGGCACCGTAGAGCGTGTGCACGAGCAGGTGTTTCTGTTCGCGCCTGCCAATGTGCAGGTGGAAATGACCACTGTCGACGATTTCCATAACGGGTCATGGGGTGAACGCGAGCGGTGAGCTTAAAGGACAAAACGATAGCGATTATCGGCACGGGCGCGATGGGTTCCGCAGCCTGTCGCGGGCTTCTGAAGGCGAAAGCGGTAGAACCCGAGCAGATTGTCGCCACGGATATCCACCGCGAAAAGGTAGACGCTCTGGTGCATGAGCTGGGTATCCGTTCTGCACCATCGAACGTGGAGGCAGCGAGACAGGCGGACATCGTGATGCTGTGTGTGAAACCCTATCTCATCCACGACGTGGTGGAAGAGATTGCAGGCGTCATCACCCCTCAGAAGCTCATCATCTCCATTGCCGCAGGTGTACCGATTTCGCGTATCGAGGACCTGCTACCTCCTCGCACACCGGTGATTCGCGCCATGCCGAACACCTGCGCCATCGTGGGAGCGGGGGCGGCGGCATACGCACGCGGTCGCTATGCTACCGAAGAACACGCCGCAGCCGCGCATGAGATTTTCACCTCCTTCGGCGAGGCGGTGGAGGTGGAGGAACACCTCTTGAACGCCGTCACCGCCATCAGTGGCAGCGGTCCTGCCTACGCCTACCTGATGATCGAAGCCCTTTCCGATGGTGGAGTACGGGCAGGGCTACCACGCGACATCGCTACGTTTCTGGCGGCGCAGACCATGCTGGGCGCGGCGAAGATGGTGCTGGAAACAGGGATGCACCCGGCGCAGCTGAAAGACATGGTGACCACCCCGGCGGGAACCACCATCGCCGCGCTGGTAGTGATGGAGCGCGCCGGCGTGCGCTCCGCCCTGATCGAAGCGGTCGCCGCCGCCATCGAGCGGGCAAACGAACTCTCCTAATTCAAAGGCGGCAACGCGCTCGCTTCGTCCAGCACGGCTTTCTCCTCCGGCGGTAGCGGTCCGCTCCAGCCGTTCAGTATGAGGTTCAGCTGCTCCATGTTGCGCGCGCCGATAATGGCGCAGGTCACCGCGGGATGGCTGATGGTCCACGCAATCGCCGTCTGCACCAGAGGACGGTCAAAGCGTTTCAGCACCTCTACGATGCGCTGTGCCCGTTCGATGTTGTGGGGTTGCGCCCGCCGTTCCAAAAACCATTTGTTCTCGGCGGCGCGAGTACCGGGCGGAGGAGGTTCGCCAGGGCGATACTTTCCCGTGAGAATGCCTCCCGCCAGCGGGCTGTACACCATCACGCCCACGCCTTCCGCCTCGCACAGAGGCAGCAGTTCCATCTCGATGACGCGGTCGATCAGGTTGTAACGGGGCTGGATGCTGTCGAAGCGCGCCCAATCGTGCTTGTCGCTGAGCCACAACGCCTTGCACAGCTGCCACGCTACGAAGTTGGAACAGCCGATATAGCGCACCTTGCCCTGCCGCACCAGGTCGTTGAGTGTGGAAAGGGTTTCCTCCAGCGGCGTGTTCTCATCCCACGAGTGCACCTGATAGAGGTCGATGACGTCGGTTTGCAGGCGGCGCAGGCTGGCTTCCACTTGTTGCATGATGTGGTATCTTGACAGCCCTTCGCCGTTGGGACCCTCCGCCACGCGAGCGCGCACTTTGGTCGCAATGACCACTTTGTCGCGATAGGGTCGCAGAGCCTTGCCCAGAATCTCTTCCGAGCGTCCGCCCGTGTACACGTTGGCGGTGTCGAAGAAGTTGATACCCGCCTCCAGACAACGCTCCACCATGGCGATTGAGGTCGGCTCATCCGCCTCTCCACCGAAGGTCATGCAGCCCATACACAGTTCGGACACCCACAGTCCCGTTTTGCCCAGCCGTTTGTAGTTCATGGTACTGCCTCCCGTTCGCAGTTGTTATTGGATTCGTCATCAGCCAGCCGATACCTGCTTACCCGGTTCGGCAAACCTACGTTCCTCTTCATCCAGAACCAGCACCCAATCACCGCCATCAGGCGCGGGCGGAGGGATGAATTGCTGCACTCCGCGTGTTGCGAAGCTACCCGCGTGCTTCACCTTGCCCGTTCGGGGATCGTACCACCATGCGACCGCCCGTTTACCTGCGATTTTGTCCATGTTGACCTGGACAGGTCTGCACAGGGGCAGGTATATCATGGCGTAGCTGCCATCGATGGCGCGGGTTGCCTGTACGTGGAGTGCCCCTGCCCCCTCCTCCATCGCAAGAATACTCTGGTCGGGCATCCGATCGAAGAAGGGGCGCGACAGCAGCAGCCGCTTCGCGTACTGTACCTGACCGAAACCGGGCAGCTTGATTGCCTCTCGCCACGGCAAATGGGCGTGCAACACCGGTTCACGCCCCGGTTGCCACATCTGCCAGACCTCGTTGCAACCGTAAGTGTGTCCATGCGCCCCCGCGAACAGCGACCAGTAGGCGAATTTGCACGAGTCGTACGCTGTCATAAAGCCGTTTTTGGGTTCGAAATGGGACGCCATGTTCTCGTAGCCGGGCTCAGCGTCCATACAGGGCTTCACCGGGTTTAGTGCATAGTCCCTGGCGATGAACTTCCAGTTCTCGTTGTTCTGGATGTGCCCGGACTGCACCATGTTAAAGTCCAGCCAATCATCCTTGTGGAAGTACTGGGAGGAGTGTTGCTGCCCCACTGGGTGGAAGGACATCAGCTGGCTGCGTCCGACGGCTGCACGGATGCCCTCTGCCATGCTGCGCAGGATGGCATAATGCTGCTCACTCTCCAGAGGACGATCGCCCCCCAGTATCCAGATAATCTTGCGTCCTTTGTAGCGGTTGCCAATCCATTCACCGTAAACACGAGCATTCTGCGGGGTGAAGATTCGGGGCCCACGCCCCATTTTTTTGTTCCACTTGTCACCCCATGTGGGTAGTAATCCGATGAACATTCCGAGACGGTTCGCCATGTCCACGATGTCATCCACGTGCTTCCAGTACTCTTCATTGGGGCGCGTGGGGTCATCGTTGATCAAAGGCCTGTGCCCGTAAGGGTTGGGAGTGTGCAGTCCGTCCAGTTCTGCCAGTGCGACCGCCTGAATGACGGTAAAGCCTTTCGCAGCACGGTCTTTCAGGTAGAGTGACGCCTCACGCCGGTTCAGGCGGTGGAACAGCTCCCACGCGGTGTCGCCCAGGTAGAAGAAGGGAGTTCCGTTCTCCCACATGAGAAAGCGCCGTGATGGGTGAATCGTCAGGTTCATCGCTAACTCCTTGCACAATGCTGGTAACGCCTTGTCCCTTGCTAAATCGTTTTAGTGATGTTTCACGCAAACGCAGGAGATTCCTGCATCGCGTTACACACCGCACTCGGGGCACTGCATCTCGGAGAGTTCGATGGCATCCTGCAGGCGGGGGAGAACCGCGGGCAAATCTTCCGCACCGCAGCTGGCAAGATACACCACGGCTCCAAAACGGTCCAGTCCGTAGACGCACACCGCGGCGTCCAAGGGGCATTCGTACTGTTCGAAAACGCTGCCGTTGCTATCCATCAACACCAGCAACGGCTCGGGATAATCTACAGTTACCGGACGGCGCACGACTACAGTGAGGACGGCGTGGGCTTCACAGAAATGACTTAACCATTCGCTGGCATAATGCACAGCGCGGTCGGCGACCTCTACGTCCTGCACCAGCAAAAGCCCCATCGGCTTTTTCTGTCGGAAAGCCGCAGAAGACACGGGCTGCCCGTTACGGACATCAGGAAGGGTAAAGTTCGGGGCGATGTCCTCTTCGTTATCGCCGACGGTTTTCAATCGGCACATCATCGCGAGTTGCCCCTTTCTGCCAGAGGCGCGCTTACCCGGAGCCTCTGGTTACCACGCAAAAGTTCTATCTCCACAACGTCTCCGGGTTTCAGACGACGCAGGACACTCGTCACGTCCGCAGCGCGGCGTACGGGCGACTTATTTAGAGACAGGATGACATCTCCCAGGCGGATTCCGGCACGTGCAGCGGGGCTGCCTGGCACCACACGCACCACCTCTGCGCCCTCCGCGCCGTCGCGGTCAGCGGGCATGATACCGAGGAAGGGGCGACGCAATCTCCCTGCCCGCATATCGTCCAGCACCGCTTTCACATCGTTAATTGGCACTGCCAGCGCGCCGCCCGTCGTGCCCAGCAGCGACATGTCTACCGAAGTTCCCAGAGTGGGCGCGGGGGTGCCGGTTTGCCTGCTATCCCCTGCATCGGTCGGGCGAAAGAGCATCCCGGGGGCGATACTGGCGACAATCACACCCACCACCTCGCCCCGCGAGTTGAGTACCGGCGCACCGCTGCTCCCCACTCCGATTGCGCCCGAAATCTGTATCAGGTTGGACAAAAACTGCTGCTGACCAATAACGCCCGTGCGCTCCTTCCCTGCAACCACACACAGGGCAAGCGACCGCTCGTAACCGCCCAGCGTGCCCATGCACAGCACAAGGCTACCCTGCTCTACCCTATCCGAGTCGCCCAGAGGCAAGGCAGGCAAAGACACCGCAGGGATTTTCACCATCGCCAGATTGGTCACATCATCAAGGCTGACCACCCGGCCCGTCAGCTTGGTGCCGTCTGCAAGGCGCACGACGCACTGCTCCGCTCCCCGCACCACATCCGCACTGGTCAGTACCCACTCCCTGTCCACAATGAAACCACTGCCCTTGCGGGTGATGGGATTGGGCAGGTTGAACAGCCGGAAGGTCTGCAGCATACGGCGTGTGGGCTCGTTCTCGGGTCTCATCCAGAAGGCAGAAGGCGAAGAACCCGGAGGTGCCAGCGCGCCCCCTTCCACAGAGACCACCGCGTTCTGTGTCTTACGAGCCAGCGCGGTCACCTCGCGCTCCAGAGAGTCCAGCACCCCCTGTGCCCATACCGCGCCGGTGACAAGCACAAGCAGCAGAAAGGATACGAGTAACCGCATGGTACTTCCCCCCCTACTCTACTCCGCCCGCTGCAGCGGCGTAAGCCGGCTGTACCACATAGGCTTCCGGTATATCGCGAGTTGCAGGAGGAGATGCCTCCACCAGCACTGGCTGCACGGGTACCTCCACTTCAGGTAACGATTCAGCAGCAGGCTGGGTCTCCGTCTCAGGCGCAGTCTGAGCGAGCGGCTGAGCAGCGACCAGAATGCGTTTGGGAGGACGATGCACCGGTGGCGAGGGTGCTTGACGCAGTGATGGAGCAGGTCTGTTCGGCTCCGGCCCGACTCGTTGCGCAGGTGGGTTTTGTTTGCGCTGAGTGCCTTTTGCCGCGGGAGCAACAACCTTTTTAGCCCGCTCCACCGCTTCCTGCTGCGATGGCTGGGCGATCTGCGCTATCTGCGTTTGGGGAACTCCGTCATCCACTGGTGCCGAAGCCCTCTGCCACACGACAAACCCAATCAACGCTACTACTGCCACTGCGACAGGAGCCAGCGCCACCTGCAACGGGAAGACCCTTTGCTTCCTCTCTGCATGAACCTGCACCGGTTGCCAGCCTCCGACGGGTGCATCGGGCAACAGTCGGGCATATCGGCGTACCGCCTCACGCGCGCGGCGATAGGCATTTGCCTCCGCCTGACAGCGTGCGCAAGACTGCAGGTGCCGGCGCACCCAGCCGGGCAAGCCGGGTTCTATGTCATCCTCGCACAGGGCAAGGTAGTATTCTACCCAACGGCACAGAAGCCGTTTCATGGTGATCCCCCCAGAAGCACTTCCAGTCGCTGCTTGAGCAGTCGCCGGGCACGAAACAGGCGTAGTTTCACACTACCCACGCTGCATCCCAGCGCCTGCGCCATCTCCGAGTAATCCATTCCTTCCATATCTCGCAACACAATCACTGCGCGATGATGGGGAGGCAGGGCTTCGATGGCTTTCCGCACCGTTTCGCGCAGTTCGTTGCGCTCGGCAGCGGTATGCGGGTCTATGTCTGCATATCCGCCGCCCACATCCCAGTCCAGAGACACCTCCGGACGCGCTTTTTTGCGCTTCACATGGTCTATCGCCAGGTGCACGCCGATACGGATGAGCCACGTTCGCAGTTGTGCCTCACCGCGAAAGCTATCCAGAGCGCGATAGGCACGCAAGAAAGCATCCTGGGTGAGGTCTTCGGCATCTTGTGGATTGCCCACGATACCCAGGATACTGCGGAAGACCGCTGTGCGGTGCTGCTGCCACAGCGTGCCGAACGCCTCCATATCGCCCGCGCGGCAGCGTTCAATGAGCTGCTGCTCGCCCTCTTGCCGGGGATGCTCTCCGGTTGCCACTCGCCACTCCCATACTTGCGCGTCCATTGCGTCGCTCCTTATCTATTTCGGTGCGAGCACCGTAGGCTCCCCCTCGCGCCAACCCACACTGCGGAGAGACAGCGGGTGCCCGCACCGTTTCTGACACACATGGGCGGGCGGGCTCCGCCGGGCGGCGACGGGACGACTGTCCCAGCGTGAGACACGCCTTCCTTTGCTCGCACGTCCTCCCCTTGTTCCAATGACATAGACGACTTCTGAGCCTTTTTGTTATCATAGGATTATGAGTGCCATCATCACCCTGTTAACCGATTTCGGCACGGAAGACACTTACGTAGGCGTGATGAAAGGGGTCATCACCTCCATCTGCCCCAGCGCACAGGTGATAGACCTCACGCATCAGGTGCCGCCTCAGGATATCGCAACGGGTGCTTTCCTGCTGGACGTTTCGGTGGATTACTTCCCCGAAGGCACGATACATGTCGCGGTGGTGGACCCCGGGGTGGGCACAGCGCGAAAGCCCGTTGCTCTTCGCACCGCGAAGGCGTTCTTTGTTGGTCCTGATAACGGCATCTTTACGCTCGTGCTGCAGCGGCAGAAGCTGCTTCAGGCGATATGCCTCGATAACCCCCGCTATCACCTGCCGACGGTAAGTTCCACCTTTCATGGACGGGACATCTTCGCACCGGTCGCCGCCCACATCGCGTGTGGGGTTCCTATGGAGGAACTGGGCACACCGATTCATCACCTGCAGCGACTGCCTCTGCCGCGCATACGGGTAGATTGGCAGGGTATTCGTGCTACAGTGGTACACATCGATCGCTTTGGCAATGCCATCACGAACTTGACGCGCGATAACTACGAGGCATGGCGCACCCGCTGGGACGTGAAAGAACCCGCCGTGCAGGTAGCGGCGAGTAACACATTATTGCCCATAGCAAGTACCTACGGCGACGTGGCTCGCGGGAAAGCGCTGGCGCTGTTCGGCAGCAGCGAGCGGCTGGAGATAGCGGTCAACGGCGGTAGCGCGGCCCGTGAGCTCGCCCTGCGGCGAGGGGATACGATCAAGGTGTTGCGCCGTGAAAGCACACCTCCCCCACGGGTGCAAAGAACTCTGGGACTACAGTAACGAGCGGGAACGGCAGCCGTTTCCGTCCGGAACACGGCGAAGTAAAAGCTTCGCGCACATCCGCACCGACAAGCAAGCAGGAAGCCACATATCCACTGCGAAAAGAAAGATGTCCACTTCACAATCGCACCGGAGGATGGTCATGAGACGGTTTGTGCATGTGCCGATTCTGCTGGTAGTCGTTGCCGTATTGTTCTCTGCTTGCGCGAAACGCCAGACGACATCGGAAACCACCGCTACACCGCAAGGGCAACTGCGCATTGCTGTCGTGCCGAAGGGTACTGCGCACTCGTTCTGGTTAACAGTGAAAGCTGGTGCAGAACAGGCAGGACAGGAAGAGGGCGTGCAGATTCTGTGGAAAGGTCCCGCCGAAGAGACGGACGTCGAGGGACAGCAGCGCATTCTGGAAGATTTCATCAACCAGAAGGTAGATGCTATCGTGATGGCGGCGTGCGATGCGGACGGCATGGTTCCCATCGTCAAGCAGGCGATGGCGGCGGGTATTCCGGTCATCACCATCGATTCGGGAGTGAACTCCGATGACCCGCTGAGCTTCGTCGCTACGGATAACGTCGCGGCAGCCGCAAAAGCGGCAGAGGTACTGTGCGAGCTGGTAGGTGGCAAGGGCAAGGTAGGCATGATCCCCTTCATCAAGGGTGCAGCATCCTCCGAACAGCGCGAACAGGGCTTTCGCGAGGGTATCCAAAAGTGCCCCGGCGTTACGCTGGGACCGGTGCTTTACTCGCAGAGCCAGGTGGAGCGCGCCATGCAGGTGACCGAGGACATGCTGACCGCCAATCCCGATTTAGTAGGCATCTTCGCGGCGAACGAGCCGGGCGCGGTGGGCGCGGCAACGGTTCTGGAACAGCGTGGTCTGGCGGGCAAGGTGAAACTGGTCGCCTTCGACGCCGCCCAGCCTGAGATTGACGCCCTGCGGCGCGGCACCATTCAGGCGCTCATCGTACAGAACCCGTTCAAGATGGGCTACGAGGGCGTCAAGCTGGCGGTAAAAGCCATTAAGGGCGACCGCGCCAGTATCCCCAAGCGCGTGGACACGGGTGTTACTGTGGTGACGAAGGAGAACATCGATACCCCGGAAGTGCAGGAGCTGTTGAAGGAGAGAAAGTAGCCGCCTGCGCTCCCCACAGGGGGTGGAACGTTGGTCAGTTTGGAGCGCATTGAGGAAGCACGCGGGGCAGCGCAGGGGATAGTGCAGCACACGCCCCTCTTTCCCGCGCGAATGCTGAGCGAAATCGCCGGCGTGCCAGTATGGCTGAAGGTGGAAAGCTTCCAGCGCACCGGTTCGTTCAAGATTCGCGGTGCGTATGAGTGCCTGCGTCGCTTGCCTCCAGAAATTCGTGCGCGAGGGGTGGTTACCGGCTCAGCGGGCAATCACGCACAGGGACTCGCGCTGGCGGCACAGATTTTCGGGGTCCCTGCCACCATTTTCATGCCCGTTTTCGGCTCTATCGCGAAGATGCAGGCGGCGAAGGCGTACGGGGCGCAGGTGATCCTGCAGGGGGAAGGTTTCGCCGAGGCGGTGGAGGCGGCGCAGCAATTCGCGCGGGAAACCGGAGCCACCTACGTCCCCGCCTACGACCACGACGACATCATCTGCGGGCAGGGCACCTGCGGGCTGGAGATTCTGGAAGACCTGCCCGAAGTGGAGCAGATTGTCGTGCCTGTGGGCGGAGGGGGGCTGTTCGCGGGCATCGCGGCGGCGGTGAAGGCGAAAAAGCCTGAAGTCTCCCTGATTGGCGTGCAATCGGAGGGGGCAGACACCGCCGTTCGTTCGTGGCGGGAAGGCAGATTGGCAGAACCGGCGCCGGTGCGCTACACCCTCGCGGACGGCATCGCCGTGAAGTCGCCGTCGGAACGCACTTTTGAGTACATCCGGCGCTACGCTGACGAGATGGTTACGGTGGACGACCGCAGTATCGCGCGGGCAGTGCTGTGGCTGCTGGAGCGGAAGAAGATTGTCGCAGAAGGGGCTGGTGCGGCGGGAGTGGCAGCGGTGCAGAGCGGCAATATCCAGCTGCGCGGAACAACCGTCATCGTGGTCTCTGGAGGCAATATTGACGCGAAAACGCTCTCCGACCTGATTGAGCGCGAGATGCTGCTGGCACACCGCTACTTCCACTTTTTCACCGCCGTACCCGACCGTCCGGGCGGACTGGCGGCTCTGCTGAAGCTGGTCGCGCAGGCGCAGGGCAACATAATGAGTGTCCACCACAATCGCATCCACCCTTCCGTTCCACACGGCTGGACAGGGGTGGAGCTGCTGGTGGAAGTGCGCGATGCTGAGCATATCGCACAGATAGGAAGGTTGCTGCAGGAGAACCACTACGAGGTCAGGGTGCTGGAGTGAGAGGGAAATCGCGATGAGCCGATGGTACGTGCTGGCAGGGATACTGATTCTATCTGCGCAATCCGTTCTGGCGCAAACATGGCTGGTTCGGCAGCGTGGCACGATACTGGAAATTGCATACGGCAGCGGGTCTCGTTTCCCGCAATATGCTGCTCTACATCTGGACAGCAGCTATTTTCGCATGGTGTACTCCCCTCAGTCGGGATGGGGCACTTCGGTGATCCTCATGCCTGCCTTCTGGTCGGGAGGCAGGTACTATCAGGGCGCGCCTGTGACCGCCAACTGGCGCACAGAAGACCACGCTCTGCTCCTGTCTCTATCGGGAACCATCGCCAGCCTGCAGGTATCGCTGGAGGTACGGCTCTATCCGCCGGCGAAGAATAGCCTCGTGGCACAGGTGAAGACGCTAAGCGTCACCGGTAACCTCACTCTGGATAACCGTCCGGGCGAAGCCTTCAAGCCGGTCATGTTGTCTTCGATGCATATTTCGGCAACACAGTGGGATACGCGCGCGGCACATGTGGAGGGACGTCTCTATAATCTGCCTTCCAGCGGCTGGGTGGTGTACCCCGCGAGGACAGCAAGCCGTTTCGGACTGATTGGCGGCACGTCCAGCTGGAAAACCAATGCGCCCACCATGGAGGTGGTGCTCACGCAGCCGAAAACACTGCACATCACGGGCTGGGTAACCTACAGCACCAACCCCAACGACGACAACGTCGGCTTCTGGGCAGCGTCGTCGCAGGTGCTTCGTTTCTGGCAGTACACCCTTCGTGCTACCGTAACACATCCGGTTCGACGAGCCCTATTTCATCCTCGTCTGCAGACGGATGGCTGCCGCCTTCAGGTTGACTTCGCGCATCCGTCGCAGCATCTCCCACTTGGGACGGTCGGTGAAATCAACCAACCCGAAGGCATAGTGTTCACCGATAACCAGCACATTGCCTCTGCCGGGTCCGCGTCCGGTGAGCGGCTGGTCCCGATACTGGAACCACATCACTCCCACACAGGCAGGATGCTGCGCCGCATCGCCTACCCAGCGTGCGTAAAGTTCCCCCGCCTCCCTTTCATCCTTCGCCCACACGTGATAGCGTCCGTAAGCGCGGGCACCATCGTGATACGGTGGGAAGGAGAACTCGCCGCACAGGACAGGTTTATCGATGCGGCTGAGCCGCTGTTTCATCCGGTTGTCGGCGAATTCGGGCGCGTAAAGGTCGTAGCCCAGCACATCACAGTGCCGCGCACTCAGCATCCAGTCCTCTTCGTTTTCCCACCAGCCGGGCACCACCCAGAAGCCAAAATAGAGATGGTTGGGGTCTATCTCTTTCACCGTGCGGTATATCCATGCGTAATAGCGGTCTGCAAGAAAACGGCGTAGTGTTTCGACATCTTCGTCGGGTGGGGTTGACTGCGAGGTGTAAAGCGCGCTGCGGTCACGCGCCTTCAGGTTCCACGCTGCAGATAGCCGCGAGAGATTATTTCGGTATAAGTTTTCCAGCGCAAAATCTATCAAAGCTCGCTTACCCGCAGGTGCGCCGGGCAGCCGGAGGATTTGTAATGTTTCCTCGCGGGTGACAATCTCGTCATACTCGTTCCCCAGCGACCAGCCCAGCACCCACGAACTGTTGCGATAGGGTTCTATCTGTCGGCGCAGGTGTTCGCGGAACTGTGCCTGAATCACGGGGTCGAAGATATCAGGATGGCGCACCAAGGTGGGAATGCCCCAACGATTCAAAACAGGTGCATGCGGAAAGTTCTCCAAACGGTCCCACTTACCAACGCCAGAAAAGCCCCATGTGAGTAACCTTTGTCGCGCAAGTTGAATACTTTGCTTTTTCCAGTCGCTCCCGAAACGTCGCATCAGGTTGGCGGCGTGCAGGCAGACGTAGTCGGTGCCCGCCTGCTCGCCCCAGACATCCCTGCCCCACAATTCGGCGGTCTTTCCTTCGCGCGGAGGGAGCCATTCAAAAATGGCTTCACGTTCCGAGACGGGCGTCTTCTCCCAGTTCAGCGCGGGAACAGAGCATACTCCCAAATAAAAACAGGGATTCCCTTCGGGGGTAATCAGCCACCAAAACCCGTCCCGGCGCACCACGCGATAGAAGCCCGTTGCGATTTCGCGCCAGCCTGCCTTGCGGTAACCGCCATAAGGGTCGTAGTCGGTCGGCGTGCCCCACTGTTTCAGAAGCCGTCGCTCCTCTTCCAGACTGCGCCGCAAGTCCTCATCGCGCCGAACCTTGTCGGGGGTCTGCAGATAGCGACACTGCCCGTAGCGGTCAATATAAGGCTGGAACTGCTTCCAATCGGGCATCGGCGCGAGGCGAAACGTCACCTCGATGGTGACTGGAAAGGCAGGGGTAAACCCCCTTCGGTAAACCGGCAGTCCCCAGAAGGTTTCGGGGTTAAACATCCGCACCGGTTCGGGCACGGCGGGTGCAAATGCCCCTAACGCGAACTCCAGCGGTTTGCCAGAGCCGGCACGGATGGCGACCCGGTGCGCTGTGACATAGTACTGCGTTGGTGCCATTGCCCAGACTGGGGTCACTCCAACCTCGAGGGCACCTTGGTGAGCAGCGACGGCGCCAGCGCTTTCGCCAACCAGTTTTTCGTTGATCCATAAGGACGCCGTTTGCTGAGTGATCCGTGCGCGCAGGGCGAAGGTTTTGCCCCAGTCCCAGTCGGCTGAGCCGACAATAAAGCGCCATGCGTTGCCGTCGCCGATGCCCATCGCAACACGAAGCGTGTCGAGCCTGCAAATCGGCTCAGTTGAGTCGTTTTCAAGACTTAGGTAAAACCCTGTGCGTCTTGCCCAGTCGAATTGGGCAGCGAAGTGATAGCGATGGCTTGGCACGATAGCCTTCCCCCTTTCAACGACGTTGCTCTGCCGCTCGCAGCCGTACGGGCACCGCTTTGAGATTAACCTCGCGCATCCGTCGCAGCATGTCCCACTTCGGATGGTCTGTAAACTCGATTAATCCGTGCGCCGTGTGCTCGCCGATAAACAGCTGCTTCCCCCGTCCTGGCCCTCGCCCAGTAATCGGCTGGTCGCGGTACTGAAACCACATTGCCCCGGCGCACAAGGGGTGCTGGGCGGCATCGGTAATCCACTGAACGTAGAGTTCGCCTGCCTCGCGGTCATCGCTTGCTGACGACCCCATAAACGCCCCCCAACCGCGCTTCCCGCCGTGATAAGTTGCAAACGCAAACTCGCCACACAGGATTGGCTTATCGACCCTGTCGAACAGGCGTGCCAACTGCGGTGGCGAGAAGGTGAGGCTGTAGTAGTCATAACCCAACACGTCGCAGTGTTTCGCAATCAGGTTCCAATCCTCGTCGTTTTCCCAGCCGTACGGATAAATCCAGAAGCCGAGATAGAGGTGGTCGGGGTCAATCTCTTTGATTGTACGGTATATCCAGTCATAGTAGCGGTCGGCATAGAAACGGCGCATGGCTTCGAGCTCCTCGTCAGAAGCCCTCGTGATGGACGCCCGACAGAGGGTCTCCAGACTGCCTGCAGACACACCCCATGTTTGCGCCAGCCTGCTCAGGTTTCCGTCGTAACGTGTGCGCAGCAGATGCTCCACGATTGCCACCTTCGCGGGTGGGGCGTACGGCAGCTCGAGGATTTTGCGAATCTCATCGCGCCGGATGATTTCTTGATCCTCGTTGCCCACCGACCAGCCCAGCACCCACGGGCTACGTCGGTACGGCGTTATCTGCCGAACCAGCTCGGCGCGGAACCGCGATTGAACGCTGCTGTCAAAGATGTCGGGATGGCTAACGAGGTTGGGCACATTCCCCCGTGACAGCACAGACGCGAACGGCATCTCCTCGAGGTAACCCCATTTGCCGACCCCCGAGAAGCCCCAGGTGCGCAGCCGCTTTTTAGCCAGCTCGCGGCAGGCCTGCCTCCAGTTCGTGCCGAGGCGTCGCATCAGGTTCACGGCATACAGGCTAACGTACTCCGCCCCCGTGTTCTCACCCCAGGCGTTGGTTGCCCAGATGCCAGCATACTCTCCTTCGCGCGGCGGCAGCCACTCGAATATCTCCTCGCGGTCGGAAACGGGGGTCAGTTCCCACACCTCCATCGGCGCGCTGCAAACGCCAGTATAGAAGCAGGGGTAGCCTTCGGGCGTAATCAGCCACCAGTATCCGTCACGGCGCACGACACGGTAAAAACCAGTCGGTCTCTCACGCCACCCTGCGCGCAGGTAGCCCCCGTACGCGTCGAAGATGTTAGGGATACCCCACTGTTGAAGGATGCGCTGTTCCTGCTCGTAATCGCGGCGCAAATCAGCATCACGACGCACCTTGGTTGGGTAGTCTGCGTAGCGACACTGCCCGTATCGGTCCACATAAGGGATATACCGCCGCCAGTCTGGTATCCGCGCCAGCTGGATAGTTACTTCTACAGCAATTGGCAGACTGGGGACGAACTCTATCTGATGAGTGGAGAAGTTAGTAGCCAGTCCCCAAAAGACATGGGGGTTGAAAAAGCGCAGCGGTTCAGGCAGGTCGGCAGGCGGGCCTCCGATTTTGAACCGTTGTTCCCTACCGCCCTGCAGGAGACGCAGCTCCGCAGGCACTAGATGATAATCAGTATCCCCAAACGCCCACGAAGGTACTTCGCCGATGTTCAACTTGCCTGATACCAGATGTGGACGTACTGCCTGCTCGCCGACCTGTTTGCCGTTCTGCCAGAGTACCGCGCGTTCTGCCGTGATTTCTGCGCGGATGTGGTAGCGAGTGTCCAGTCGCCACTGTCCAGCAGGGATAGAGGATACGTACCAATTCTGGCCGTCCGCAACGCCGAAGAACAGCCCGAGCGTCTCGACCCGACATGGGCCGGAAGGGTTACGGTTCTCGAAAGCGAGATAAAAGCCTATGCGCTTGGCCCAATCATGCTGGCTAACAAGGTAGTACCGATGCTCTGCCATTTCCCGATTCAAATCCCCGTACTTTTTCCGAACGGATTCGCTGTGAGTGCCAGAGAGTCCTGCCGATAATATGGGCAGAGGAGGTTGGTCGTATGGCATATCCGGCGCAGCGTATCGAGATCACAGGCATCGACGTGAACAGCGTGGAGAAAGACCCTTCATTTGCGACCGCGTACGCCTTCTACATGCAACTATCCGAAACGCCCAATGAGGCGTGGACGCTGGCGTTCAGCGAGGAATGGAAGGCAATCATCGCCGCGCGCAAGCTGCAGCTGGATGTAGTGGGCGACCGCCTGCGCTGCATCGTTTCCGAGGGAGACGACCTGCGCAGGGTCGTTCAGTTCGCTGCTGAATTCGTGGAACGTATCAATCAGCGAGTGCCATACTATTGTGCGCAATTGGAGGAGCGCGAGCGCCGCGAACAGGCTTACCAGCGTGAAGTGGAAGAACGCATCGCTCAAATCCGGGCACGGCTCCAAGCACTGGCTGAGGAATTAGAGCAACAGCAGGCGGCATAACGGTCAGTCAGAACCGGACGGTTGAAAGGCAGGTGTCGGCAATTTGAGCACCAGCGGGATTAACTTCTCAGGGCTTGTCTCCGGAATGGACACGGAGACCCTGATTCAACAAATCATTCAGATAGAGAGTCGTCGCAAGAAGATATGGTCGACTCAACAGTCTCAGTTGACGCAGAGGCTGAGCGGGTTACAGGCTGTACAGACGCAGCTGCTCGGCTTCCAATCCGCCATTTCTCAGGTTACCGTGCAAACCGCTTTCAAAGCGGCGAGCGCCACCAGCAGCGCAGAAAGCGTCGCACGGGTTACCGCTACCGCTGATGCCCTGCCGGGCACATACCTGCTGGAGGTATCTCAGCTGGCGACCAACCACAAAATCGGTACCACCGCGCAGACGACTGCAGAGAACGCCCTCGGCTTGAGCGGCTGTTTTATGGTCAATGGCAAACAGGTCACTGTAGTAGCCAGCGACAACCTGCGCGACATCGCGGCGCGAATCAACAACGCCAAAGCGGGGGTCACCGCCTCTGTGCTCAGCGTCAGCAGCAGCGAGCACTATCTGGTACTGACCGCTCACGAGTCCGGCGCAGCGAACGCCATTAGCCTGAACGATCTGGGCAGCGGTAATGTACTGCAATCCTTGGGGCTGGTAACCAGCTCGGTCAGCATCAAGAACGCGGTCACCAACGGGGCGCAATCCGATAAATTTGCAGACACCAGCACAGCCGTGGGCACCTTGCTGAACCTGAGCGGTGCGCCTTCGGGAACCGTCAAAATCAACGGTGTGGATATCGCCATTGACCTCAGCACGGACTCACTCAACAGTATCGCCCAGAAAATCAACGATGCCGGGGCAGGCGTTACCGCTTCGGTGGTAACGGTTACTGAAAAAGGTACTGCTCGTTATCGTCTGCAAATCACTGGAGCCAGCACGCCCACTTTCACCGACGACCAGCATGTTCTGGAAACGCTGGGTATCCTGAAGGCAGGCTACGGCAACGAACTGATTCAGGCGAGAGACGCCCAGTTTAAGATAGACAACATGAGCCTGACCAGCAGCAGTAACGTGCTGACCAACATCATCTCCGGTGTGACTATCACCCTGATGGATGCCGACGCCACCAACCCGAAGAGAACGACGATCACCGTCAGCCGCGATATAAAAAGCATTAAGGACGCCATTAAGGGATTCGTGGACGCTTACAACTCCACGATAGACCTCATCAAAAAGTATGACTACTTCGACAAAGAGACCTACGACACAGGACCCCTGTTCGGCAACGCGACCATCAACGCGCTGACCGCCGAGCTGATGGCAACCGTGTCGGATGTGGTAGCAGGCGCGCCCTCCGACCTGAGCATGCTGGCACAGGTGGGGATCACCCTGGACCCCACCGGCTCCGGCAAGCTGGTGCTGAAAGAGTCGCAGCTGGAAGCCGCGCTGAACAGCCGTCTCAGCGATGTGGAGCGGCTATTCCGGGTGATGGGTAGCACCAGCGATCCGCGTCTGACCTTTGTCATCGCTACCAGCAAGACCAAAGCCACCGGCGAGCCTCTTACGGTCAACATTACCCAGGTTGCCACGCAAGCGCAGGCAACGGCTTCGCTGGCGCAGACACAGGCAAGCACCACCACCGAACGATTGACTTTTGGCGGCGCGCTGTTCAACAACACCGAGTACTCCATCACGCTGAACGCAGGCAACACCATCGACGACACCATCGCGCAGATTAACGCGGACGCCACGCTGTCGCGCTATCTGGTTGCTTCGAAGGACGAGAGCGGACGACTGGTGCTTACCTCCAAGCAGTATGGTTCGAAAGCGGCTTTCACCGTAGTCAGCGACCAGGAAGCCGCAGATAACAACAGCGGCATCGGCACCACCCGGCTCGAAGTGCGTGGGCAGGATGTGGCAGGTACCATTAACGGCGAAGCCGCCACAGGTGATGGTCAGTTCCTGACCGGCAACAGAGGCAACGCCACCACCGACGGTTTACAGATAAGGGTGACCGCCACCACACCGGGCATCATCGGCACTGTCACGGTCACGCGCGGCATCGCAGACCGGGTGTTCCAGCTGATTCAGCAGTTTACCGATTCCATCAGCGGTGCGCTGACCGAAGAAACCAAGACCATCCAGCAGCAGATCGATGAAATCAAGCAGCGCATCTCGGCGTTTGACGAGGCGATGCAGCGCCGGGCGAACGACCTGCGGGCACAGTTCACGTCGATGGAGAACGCCCTGAACAAGATGCGCTCTCAGGCGCAGTATCTCACTGCTCTGTTCGGACAAGCCAGTCTGCTGAGCAGTCTCAACATAAGATAATACACCTTCACAAAGAGGGAAGCGGAAGATGGCGTTGACAAGCCCCTACGATGTTTACCAGCGTACGCAGGTAGACACCGCATCACCTGCCAAACTGGTGGTGATGTTGTATGACGGAGCGATCCGTTTTTTGAGACAGGGACAGGCTGCCATGCAGCAGGGAGACCGCGAGAAACAGAACCATTATCTGGTGCGCGCCCAGCGGATTATCACCGAGCTGGCAAGCTCGCTGGATATGGAAGCAGGTGGAGAAATCGCCCAAAACCTGATGGCGCTGTACCAGTTCATGCATGAACAGTTGGTGATGGCGAACCTGCAAGACGATGTAGCAAAGGTGCAAAAGGTGTGCGAGATGTTGCAAAGCCTGCGAGAAGCCTGGGCGCAGGTGGAAGTCGCAGTCCGCGAGGCTTCATCCCAAACAGCCGGTGAAAAAATGGAGGTGTCTCATGCCGCCTGAGGACGATGCATCCTGGCAGAAGTGGCTGGCGAAGTATGCCGAGCGGGTGAAGCTTCTCTGCGCCCTGCAAGAGGACGCCATCCGCCGTCAGGACTGGCCTGCATTGCAACAGCTGCTTCAGGAACAGGAGCAAATTCTGGAGGTACTGCGGCAGACACCTCCCTCTCAACTACCCTCTGAAGTTCTTGCATTTGCCCAGCACCTCTGGCAGATGAACCAGCATCTGCAGCAGATGATGGAAGAACGTATGACCGCACTGCGGGCAGACATGGCTTCTCTCCATCGTATCCGCGAAAACGCGCAACGCTATCACTTCGGCGCCTCCACGGGCGGTCTGGAAGACCGCGCAGCGTAAAATTCCCCTTCATGCAGGGATAAGTTCCACTTTCATCGAACAAAGGGGAGACGTTGATTCGTGAAAGTGGAGGTCTGTGATTGCATGTCGGGTTTGGTGGAAGGGAAGAACGCTCTGGTGCTGGGTGTTGCCAGTGAGCGCAGCATCGCCTGGGCGATTGCCCGGCGGTTAGCGCAGGAAGGGGCAAACCTGGCGTTAACATATCAGAACGAGCGTCTGGAGAAAAACGTGCGTCCGCTGGCGGAAAGTCTACCGGGAACGCTGCTCCTGCCGTGCGATGTATCCGACGATGTGCAGGTAGCGAATCTGGCGCAGGAGTTACAGACGCGCTGGGGCAAACTGGATATTCTGGTACACAGTGTCGCGTTTGCGAAGAAAGAGGAGCTATCGGGGCGCTATGTGGATACCTCGCGTGAGGGGTTCCGTATCGCGATGGACGTGAGCGTCTTCTCGCTGGTCGCGCTGTGTCGGTCGCTGGAGCCTCTGATGGGAGAAGGAAGCAGCGTGGTGACGCTGACTTACCTCGGCAGCGAGCGCGTGGTGCCGAACTACAACGTCATGGGCGTCGCCAAAGCCGCGCTGGAAGCCAGCGTGCGTTACCTCGCCTCCGACCTCGGTCCGAAGGGCATTCGGGTGAATGCGATTTCGGCGGGACCTATCAACACGCTGGCGGCTCGGGCGATTGCGGGGTTTACCACCATGCTGCAAAGGGTGCGCGAAGTCGCTCCCCTGCGACGCAACACGGAAGCCGAAGAGGTGGCGGATGCTGCCCTCTTTCTGCTGAGCGACCTCGCACGGGGCGTCACGGGCGAGGTGCTTTACGTGGATAGCGGTTACCACGTCATGGGCATGGTCTAAAAGTCAGGTGGAATGGAGGTTGCTGCGATGAAGAAGACACTGGTTGTGACACTGGCGTTGCTGTTCACGATGGTCCCCCTCACCTTTGCGCAGGAAGAGCCTCCTGGTGAAGTCACGGTTGGAGGCGAACTCATCCTGCGCATCCGCTTCAGCGCAGGCGGTATGACGCCGCAGCAGAGGGCAGACGCGATTACGCAGCGGCTGGTCAAGATTTTGCAGGACCCGGATATCCAGCCTTCGGACATCGTGGTCAAGCCGATTGCCGGTGGCGAGGCGGCGATATATGTCAAAGACAACTTGCTGGTCACTGTCGATAAGAAACACGCGGCTCGCAACAAGACCACGCCGTTGAAGCTGGGCGAAATATGGGCAAAACACCTGCGGGAAGTGCTTCCACAGGTAAACGTCAAGCCAATGCGATAGGTGCTGTGGCGTAAGGAACCTCTTAATGAACCGATTGCCCGTTGGAGGGCAAGGCTCCTGCTGAGGTGTTGCGTGTGTTTTTACCGCTCACCACGAGGTTCGCCCTCCAGGGCATGAACTATAGGAGTTACGTGGCTGGAAGACTGTCAGGAAGCTTGCGACGTAAACCGACATCATCCGTCATTCTGAAGTATTGTCATTCTGAGCGAAGCGAAGAATCTCATACACCCTTCGCTGGCGCTCAGGGTGACAGGATATGAGACGCTTCGTTTGCACTCAGCATGACAGAAAAGTGTCTTTGTAAGCGCTGAAAAGCATGGTCCGCCAGCAGACGAGGAGGCTCCAGTGAGAAGAGGCGTTGCCGAACATCTGGTGCAACTGGTGTATCTGGCATTAGTAACACTGTGGATACTGATACCCGCACTCGCCAATATGGAGGATACCATCATGAACAACGAAGCCCCTGAAAACACCTACCGTGCCGAGCTGGTCAGCTATCCGGGCGCGTACGGCTTCGAAATCGGCAAGTCTGCTATCATTCTGGTCAGCGATCAGGAACTAGAAATGCTTTCCGACCCCGACAGGGTGCTGAACCTCAGTCTGACGTTTGAAAAAGATGAGGCAAGCTTACGCCAGGTATGTGAACAGGCAAAAGCGGCAGGGCATCGTACTCTCATCATCGCCTTTGACCACTTCTTCAGCCAGTATCGTCCTGGACAGGCGGGACCGCGCCGCTACACCCCCGACATGGACGAGTACGTGCAGCGTATCGCAGGTATCGCCCGGTTCGCACAGGGTTATGGACTGGGGCTGGAGCTCAGTCTGCTCTCGCCGCTGGAGGTGGGACCTGCCTACCGCGCCCGCACGGGCGAATGTGGTGTGTGGATGCAGTATCGCAAGGGCTTGCGCGACCCGAAAACAGGGGCATTCAGCGTGCAGGTCTGGCGACACAAGCGCTGGGCAAATAACAAAGGGGTGGTGGAGCTGGAAGACGCCGGCGTGAGGGTGTTTGCTTTTCGCGAGCGATCCATCCCCGGCACACCGTACCGCGTGGTAGACCCCAGCGACATCGTAGAGATTAGCGAGACTGCAAAGGTAGAGGTCTTTTCGAACGTTCAGGCGCGGGCAGGAGACTTTACCGCTGAACGTATCCGCGTCTACGGTGAAGGGCGCACCGACATCGGCGACCTCAACCGCGTGCTGGTGATACAGGTATACCGCTCGCCGGAGATGGACTATTTCAGTGAGAAGGCATTGCCATTTTTGAAGTCGCTGGTAGATATGTATGCGGATGCAGGGGTGAAACTCAATGCCCTCTATTCAGATGAAATGCACATCCAGCAGGACTGGGCATACTTCAACCACCATGAACATGGCGAGTTCGCCATGCGCTACGTGACCGACAGCCTGGCGCGTCGCTACGCCCAGATGTACGGTGACCAGTACCGCGACTTTGCCAGATACCTGATTTACTTCGTGTACGCACAGGAGGACTTCGCCAACGACCTGAGCGCACGGCAGCCAGTGATGCACGTCTTCGGTGCGACGCCGGAAGCCATCCGCGAGACCGCTCTTTTCCGTGCGCGCTATTACCGCCTGCTGCAGGATGGAGTGGTAGACCTGTTCGTCGCCGCCAAGCGGTATGCCGAGCAGCGCATGGGGCACAAGCTCGAGGCACGGGCGCATGCCACCTGGGCGGAAAGTCCCACCGTAGACTACTGGCAGGTAGGGCAGGAGAACATGAACCGCCATAAGTACGAGTACACCCCGAACTTTGTGTGGTCGGTGACGGTGCATCAGGCGGCTTCGGCGTGCTACGACTACTTCCGTTGGGGCGATTTCTTAACCGGCAACGGGAATGACCACTCGGAAGGAGGCTGGCTGGACAGAAACTACTACGGACTCGCTCTCGGATGTTCCACCGGTATCCTCAACGAGGTGCCCTACTCTTACGCGGCGCACTGGGGGTCTCCCCAGGAAATCAGCCAGAGGCACTGGTGGTTGCAGTGCGCCTATGGAACCGCCGGGGGGTATCATGGGCGTGTGCAGGGTATGCAACACCGCGCAGTAGAGGTGCTGATGCTCTACCCTCTGGACCTCGTGGCGGTGGAAGAGCGGTTCGGCAGCTGGATGACGCAATACGGCTACGCCAACTACATCACGCAGTGGAAACTGCTGGAACAGGGCAAGCTGGAAGGCGGAGCCATCCGTATTGGGGACTACCGCTTTACCACGCTCGTGGCGTTGTTCGAGCCTTTCCCCTCGCGCAAGACGCTGGAGCTGATGCAGAAGATGGTGGAGGCAGGCGGTCGGGTGATATGGTCGGGACCTCCACCGGTACTCACTGCTGAGGGCGAACCCGCGCTCCCGCTGTGGCAACAGATATTCGGTGTGCGCTACACCCCCGCACAAAACGAGGGCATCGCCGCACCCGGGCGGGTGGTGACTTTCAGCGGAACCCTGAAAGAAGTCGCTCCGCAAACCATCCTGACCGACTTTCTGGTAGACCGCATCTACCCTGTGCAGGCTGAGCCAGGCACTGAGGAAGTGGCTCACGTCGGTGAGCGGGTGGTGGGCACGCTCAGGCGAACTGCCCGAGGGGGGATCGCTGCCTTCCTCGGCTATCGCCCTCGTGACGACCAATCCCGCAGCCTGGGGCATGACGCCCGCAACTGGTTTGAGATATTGAGCGCACTGGGGGCTTACTCGCCCACCGGCAAATTGCCCGGCGTGAACGACAACACCGAATGCCTTTCGCGCACAGGGCAGTATCTGGTTACCCGCTTCCCGAACGGCGCGATTGCCATCGCTCCTCATACACGGGATATCGTCGAAGATTGGAGCGGCGGCTTCGCTCGAAACCGGCAGGAGGATGAACGGGTTCTGCAGCGGCTGAAACTGCCGTCGGAGCGCGTGGAAGTGAAAGACTTCGCCGTGAACGGTCACCGCGTGACCGTCAACGCTTCAGGCACGGTGAGCTTCCGCGTCGACGAGCGCGGAGAACTGGCTGCATTCTGCGGCTCAGACTGCACACAGATAGAGATTGACGGCCAGCGCTATCACTTCGCCGAGCGACTCGGTGAAAACCCGCTGGCGCTGGTGGCATGGGCGCCTGTCGCCTCAGAACGGCGAGTTCCAGGCGGAGCGGTGATGGAAATACAGGTGCACGGCGCTGCCCGACTGATGCTCTCCGAAAACCTGTTCCCTCTGCAGTTTCAGCTGTTCCTCGAGGGAGCGACCCCGGGCAGCAAAGGGCGGGAGGTTCCCTTCCGCCGTGAGGGCAACAGGGTGATTATCGAGGTCAGCCCGGAACTATCGGGCAGGTGGATATTTGTGGTTGTCAGCGGGAGTTGAGGGATGCACCCGGCATGAGAGGGTCAGGCACGGTCACGCCGACGCCACGCTTTCACGGAAATGCAGACAGAAGGTCGTGTAGCCACCTCCTAACGCTGACGACGTTCCCTCCGAAACTCCCAGGGAGGTATCGGATTCTTGTCGCGCCACAAGCCACGCCTTTCGCGCCGCGCCTCCTCCTCCAGACGTTGCAGCACCGGGTCATCCGAATAGCGGCGGTACCACCAGGCATAGCCGTTGCGTACCAGTTCGCGGTTGAGGCTGCGCCCATCTGGCAGGATGACCTCGCCCAGGATGCGCCCGTACTGGTCGGTTCCGCGTACCTGCACCGCCACCGTCTTGCCGAACACCAAATCGGAGGTGAACTGTTTCGCCCGCGTGCCATACGCCTGATGGCTTTCCGGGCTATCAACGCCCTGCAGGCGCACGCGAACCGCCCTACCCGCACGCATCACCTCGATGGTGTCGCCGTCAGAGACGCCCACCACCCTGCCGACGAAGTCCCCTCGCGCCGGCATCCATCGCTGCCACAGCGCGGACACCACCAGAACGAGTACGACCGCCGCCAGGGAGACGGTAGCATTTCGTGTTCTTCGGTTCCTTTTCGCCACGAAGAGATAGTTGGACATGGAAGGACGCTGATTCCTGCCACGAAGGTTGTTGGTTTTGCCCTGTTCCCTGCCCCGCCTGCGCTTGACATTCGGCTACCCGACGGTGCAAAATGGTATCATCAAGTACCGGCGAGGGGAGACATGCGTATCTACACCAGAACAGGCGACGACGGTACCACTGGCTTGCTGGGCGCACAGCGGGTGAGTAAGGACTCGCCCCGCGTGGAGGCGTACGGCAGCGTCGACGAGCTGAACGCACACCTGGGGCTGGCTATCGCGCATCTCCAGTTGCATGAGCGATTCCGGCAGATACTGCAACAGGTGCAGAGCGAGCTGTTCGTCATCGGCGCGGAGCTGGCGGTTCCGGTAGGCAAGAAGCCGGTGATCAAGCCCATTTCGGAGCAACAGGTCAAGCAACTGGAACACTACATTGACGAGATCGAGGACACTCTGGAACCCCTGCATCATTTCATCCTGCCTGGGGGCACGGTTGCCTCAGCGGCTTTGCACGTGGCGCGCACCGTGTGCCGTCGCGCAGAGCGGCGCGTAGTCAGCCTGTTCCATGTGGAGCCCGGCAATCCGCATATTCTCACCTATCTGAATCGACTGGGTGACCTGCTGTTTGTGATGGCGCGAGCGGTCAACACCGCCGAAGGCGTACAGGACATTATCTGGGAACTGTAGACATGGACGTATCGATTATCGGAGCAAGCGGCGACTGTGGGCGCGAGATCGCCATTCAGCTGGTAGCGGAACGAGTGCTGTCGCCAAACGAGCGATTGCAACTGGTGGGCAGGCATGGCGGCAGGAGTGAGCGGGTGCTACACGGTTTGCGCAGCGACCTGTCCGACGCCTACGCCGAAATCGCCCCCGAAATAGATGTAGCCCTGCACCCCGATGAGGTAGTCGGTGACATCATCGTGATGGCAGCTGGGCAAGCGGTTCCCACGGACGCCGCCAGCGCACCATCGCGCGATACACTGGCGATGGCAAACCTGCCCGTGTTTCATGCCTATGCCGGCGCTATCGAGAAGCATGGACACGGCAACGAGGTCGTCATCGTGGTGACCAACCCGGTGGAGCTGGGCGTGGAGATATTCAGCCGTTATTTGGGCAGGCATCGGGTGATTGGCATCGGGGCATACTCGGACTCGCTGCGATTCCGTCGCGAAATCGCTGCCGATGTGGGTGTGCGTCGCCAGATGGTACACGCTTTCGTGGTGGGCGAACACGGCGAACAGATGGTTCCCCTGTGGAGTAGCCTGCGTATTTACGGCATGGATATGGAGGAGATGCTGTCTATTACGGCGCGGCTTCGGGGCAAGCGTCAGCTGACCGATTTCCCCTCCGAAGTGCAGCAGGCAAAAATCCAGACGCTGGCTTACCTGCAGCAGGGGCTGATTCGCGAGGCGTTTGAGCATGTCGACCGCCTCCCACCTGACCTGCGAGTGGTGTTGAAGCCCTATCTCACCCATTTGTCGGGGGCGAAAACAGCCGTTGCGACCGCCAACGTCACGGTAGACCTGGTGCGCACGCTGATGGACGGGCGCGAGATTGTGGTGGCGGGACAGGTGCGGCTGGATGGCGAGTTTTATGGCATCCACACCACCATCGGCGCTCCTATCGTGGTGGGCACTAACGGCTGGTCGCAGGTGGTTCCGTTGCAGCTGTGGGAAGATGAGGCGCGATTGCTGACGCAGGCAGCCAGCCAGGTACAGCGTAAGCTGCGGGAGTGGATGAAACATGGTGGATGAGCGCTGGGTGTTTGTGATCAAGGTACACGACAAGCCGGGCGCGCTCACGGCAATCGCCTCGGTGTTTTCCAGCCGCGGCGTCTCGGTGGATACCACGCTGGGCAGCAGCGCAGCGGGATTGCTGGAGGCGCCCAGCACGATTGTGCTCAGCTTCCACGCCACCGAGCGCAAAAAGGAGACACTCCTGCGCACCCTTGCCCGCCTGCAGCAGGTGGTGCAGGTAGAAGCGTATCCGTACACCGCGCGCGAACTCCGCAGTATCGCCATCGTCCGCGTAAGCCCAGACGAAAAGATGGCCGACCTTCCCAGAGAGGTGCATACAGAGATTATCTCGGAAAGCGGAGACAGCAAAACGGTCTTGCTCACGGGAGCCACGCGGGCTGTCGACAGGGCTGTGCATTCCCTGCAGGAACGAGGCACGCTCAAAGATGTGGTCTCGGCTGTGATGGCGGTGTAACGATGGCACGCAAGCCGGTACTCAGTCCCAGTCGTATCCGAACCTACCTGCTGTGCGAGGTGAAGTATTACCACACCTACCTCAACCCGCGCGGCAAGTTCTATATGCGAGCCAAGCGCGAGTACTCCTTCGGCACCACCATGCACGCGGTGTTGCAACACCTGCACGCCTCGGGCGGAGTGGAAGCCGTAACGGTCGAGCAGCTGCAACAGGTGATGCAGCAACAGTGGGTAGCGGCAGGTTACGAGTCGCCGCACGAAGAGCAGCAGTTCCAGCAGGTAGCGGCGGCGTTGCTGGAGCAGTATCACGCACGCACACAGGAGAGCCTGCAGCAAACACCCCCTGAACAGCGCCCGCGTCTGCTGATGCAGGAACGGTTGTTGCGCATGGACATGGGCAGGTTCGCACTGGTAGGGCGTGTAGACCGCGTGGACGAACACCCCGACGGCACACTGGAGATTATCGACTACAAGAGCTGGCGCACCGACGTCGCCCCCGAAGAGGTGCATGATGACCTCGCGATGTGCTGTTACCAGCTGCTGTTGAAGCAGCTCTACCCCGACCGTCGCATTATAGCCACCATCGTCGCGCTGCAGACGGGCGCGTTTGCCAGTGCCAGCCTCACCGACGAGGAACTCGCGGAGTTTCGCGAAGACATCCGCCTTCTGGGAGAAGAAATCGTCTCCCGCGACTTCGAGTACCTGGAACCCAAACGTATCCCGCACTGCGAGGAGTGCGATTTCCTGCCGTTGTGCCAGCGCATCTGGGAACGGCTCTAATCCCTGCCGCGTAGCGCACTCTAAAGCCTGCGGCGACAATAGCACAGGTCGCGTCCCCGATCGCCTTGATTCCTCGCCCAAAATGCTGTATATTTAACGGCGGAGAGGTCGCATAGTGGCCTAGTGCGCCCGCCTCGAAAGCGGGTACCCGGCGAAGAGCTGGGTCGCGGGTTCGAATCCCGCCCTCTCCGCCATTTTATTCCTTCGGTGGCAGACGAAACTTGTGACCACACCGCGCCAGCAAACGCCGCTGTCTGAGGCTCTGCATCGCCTGATGCAGGCGGTTCCCGTTCCCTCTCACCTGCGATTGAATGAACCTCTAAAGAACTATACTACCTTGCGCGTGGGCGGTCCCGCCGACCTTTTCTACAGGGTGACCGACATCGAAGAGTTCGCACAGGTGGTCATCACTGCGCATCAGCTTTGCGTACCCACCTTCATCCTGGGACTGGGTAGCAACCTGCTGGTCAGCGATAAAGGCATCCGTGGACTGGTGGTATACAACTGCTGTCGCCGCATCGAGGTGGGAGAAATCACCTTTTCGGAGTCGGGCGCACCCTTTCAGTTGCTGTTCCTCAAAACCGCGCAGGCGGGGCTGTCCGGGCTGGAGTTCGCGGTGGGTATTCCGGGCACGGTGGGTGGTGCGCTCATCTCCAACGCGGGGGCGTTCCGCGAAAACATCGGCGACCTCGTGGAGACGATAGACGTGGTGGTAGAGGGCGAACGCCAGCGGGTGACGCAAGAGTGGATGCAGTTCTCCTACCGCGACAGCATCCTGCGCCGTCCGGACCCCCCGCGCGCGGCTATACTGGCAGTAACCCTGCGTCTGCGCCGTGGCGACCGCCGCCAGATTTTCGCCAAAGCGCGCGAGCTGCAACGCTGGCGCATCGAACGACAGCCCCCCAACCCCTCGGCGGGCAGCTTCTTCAAGAACGTATATGATGTGGAACTGGCTCAGAAGCTATACAGTTTGCCTACCGGACTGAAAGAGGCGGGCGTCGTACCTGCGGGTTACCTGATTGCGGAGGCGGGGCTGAAGGGCACGCGCGTTGGAGGGGCAATGGTGTCTGTGAAACACGCGAACTTTCTCATCAATGCCGGAGGTGCTACCGCGACCGATATCCGTAAACTGGCAGATTTGGTCAAGCAGGTGGTTTTCGAGAGGTTTGGGGTTCTGCTCGAAGAGGAGGTACTCACTGTCGGGGACTGGTCGTAAAAACGTTGACAAGCCCGCAGACAATATGGGATACTTTTTGCGTAGCAGACGACGACAGTCCGTGTCAGCTTCACGAGGCGTATGCCCGTCTTCGCACGGACTAGGTGGCGTGGTCAAGCGGAGCTTCATCATGTGCGAGGGCACTCGTTGCCTGTCTCGGGAACGATTTGTGGAACTTTGGGGCAGGGTAACACCGGAAACGACGGAGCAGGTAGAGCATTGGCTCAGACTTCTTTCAGGGCTGAAAATGCAGGACTGAGGTCTGCAGATGAAAATCCGTGTCGTCGCCGTACAATTCAAGCCACGCAAGGGCGATGTGGAGCACAATCTGGACAGGGTCGCCGAGATATTGCGTCAGATTGTGGAAGACGGCGTGCCCGCTGATGTCGTGGTGTTTCCCGAAACCATCACTTCGGGATATTTTCTGGAGGGCGGTGTGCGCGAAGCGGCGCGAACACGCGAGCAGATACTGGAGGCGCTGGTGAAACGCTATCTGCCCTTTGCGCGACCAGAGCCGCTGGATGTGGTGCTGGGTTTCTATGAGGTGTGGCACGGTAAGTATTATAACTCCGCCCTCTACCTCACCCTCAGCGCACAGTCCGAATCGTGCCGCACTGTGCACACACATCGCAAGTTCTTCCTGCCCACCTACGGCGTGTTTCAGGAGAAGCGTTTTGTGGCGCGAGGGCGTAACATTGAGGTATTCCCCACGCGATTCGGTCCCGCCACCGTATTAATCTGTGAAGATGTGTGGCACTCGATTACGAGAGCCATCGCCGCCTTGAAGGGAGCCGAGGTGTTTTACGTGATTGCCGCCTCACCCGGCAGGGGCTTTCACGGTGAGAGCGTGGGCAACGCCATGAAGTGGCAGCAGCTGCTGTGTAACATGGCGGAAGAGCATGGAGTGTGGGTGGTGAACGCCAGCCTGGTGGGCTTTGAGGGAGGCAAGGGCTTCGTCGGGAACTCGATGGTGGTGAACCCCTTCGGGCAGGTGGTGGTGTCTGCTCCCCTGATGAGGGAAGCAATGATTACCGCTACTATCGACACCGAAGAGATAGCGATCGCACGGGCGAACGCTCCCCTGCTCGCTGACCTGGAGGCGGGACTGGCAGACCTGTTGATAGAGATGCAGGAAATCGCCGCAGAGCAACATGCGAGGCACCGACAATGAGCAAACTGGAAGTCATCCAAGCCCCTGAGCGCACACACGACGCCGAGGAGCTGCTGCGCATCAATGCACCGCTGGTCACCGAGTGGCTGGTAGAGTTCCTGCGCGACGAGATGATACGCCGACGGGGGTTCTACCGCGCCGTGGTGGGACTGTCCGGTGGGGTCGACTCATCAGTGACGGCGTTCTTGTGCGCTCGTGCTCTGGGTGCAGAGAATGTGTGGGGCATCCGTATGCCTTACCGCACCAGCAGCACGGAGAGCCTGGAACACGCGCAGCTGGTGATAGACCAGCTGGGCATCCACTCGCGCACGATAGACATCACGCCTGCCGTGGACGGTTATCTGCAGTACGAACCCGATGCCGACGGTAGACGACGCGGCAACGTGATGGCGCGAATGCGCATGATTGTGCTGTTTGACCTCTCCGCGAAGCTGAACGCCCTGCCTGTGGGTACCGGCAATAAGACGGAGCGGCTGTTTGGCTACTTCACGTGGCACGCCGACGACTCGCCCCCCATTAACCCGCTGGGCGACCTGTTCAAGACGCAGGTGTGGCAGCTGGCGCGGTATCTGGGTGTGCCAGAGGTGATTGTGTCCAAGCCCGCCTCTGCCGACCTGATTGTCGGGCAGACAGACGAGGACGACCTGGGTATCTCCTACCACCTTGCTGACCAGATACTGTACTTCCTGTTGCGCGGGTATCGCGTGGAGCAGATTGAGGAGATGGGCTATCCGCGCGAGAAGATACTTCTGGTCAAAGCACGGCTGGAGAGCACACACTGGAAACGTCACCTGCCGACCACCGCCATGCTCTCCACCACGTCGATCAATGACTACTATTTGCGTCCGGTGGACTACTGATGTATGACCTGATGATCGAACCCGAAGACGAAGACACCGAGTGGTGCTGGGAAGAGGTAGAGGGTGCTCTGCAAGCCATCGGGCTGAACGCCAGCGAGGGAGGCTGTATCGCCGCCAATGCAGAGGGAACCGTATGGGTAGACGTTGGCTCGCCAGAAAGTCCGGGGATTATACTGATTGCGGTGCGGGCACGCGAGGACCGGCGAGTCGAGATCATCCGGCAGGCGATGGACATCGCCTTCTACCTTGCGCAACGGCTGGGTGGCGTGGTGATAGATATGCAGCTGGGTGGTCGCGTACTGCCCGAAAACCGCGAATGGATTGAAGCAGAGTTTTTGCGGTAGGAAGTCACGAACAGAAGGACAGGATGGATAGTTCGCTGATTGTTGGGGCAATCATCGGGGCAGGAAGTGCGGCAGGCACTTACTTTCTGTTCAAGCGCTGGGAGGTGTTCCGCGAGCGCACGCGCGAGGAATCGCGTCGCCGCGACATCCTGCACCGTCTCGTGGTGGAGGCACTGGACAACGCCGCGTGGAACGCCTACATCGAGTCCATCATCGACGGCTGGCTGAAGGCGCACGAGGCGAAGATACTCACTCCGCAGGAGGTGCAGGATGCCCTTTACCGCTGGGTTGCCGAGCCCTACTCTCTGCGCAGCCAGCGCGACGCCCTGCAGCAGTACATCACCCTGCCCATCCGCGATGAGAAGGAACAGGAGTTATACGTTGCCATTACCGGCGTCTACCACGAACTCACCCTCAACACGCTGACCCTGCGCATGTTGCGCCTGTTTCAGGAGCTGGAGGAGTCGGAGAAGCCCTGCATTGCCCCTGAGCAGCTGATGCCGTTGCTGCAGCGCGTGGCGCAGGAGTTCAAATCGAACGGCGAGCGGTTCTACGCGCTGGCGGTACGGCTGGTAGAAAGATACCCCTTCCTCGCCGAGACGCACGCCCGCAAAATGCGCCTGCTGCTGGAACAGCTGGAAAACTACCAGAAACAGGCGGTAGCCGAACCCGACACTCCCGACTAAGTGTGTCTACCAGTCCTGGGTGATGGGCTTGTTCCAGTTCGGATGCCACTCGGGCATATCCCGCTTCCAGTTGCGGTAGTAGATGCCACCCAAAGGCGCCCAGCGGGCATGACCATCCGCAAACACCATGTTGATACCCCCGCCGTGCCAGTCTGTGCGCTTCGTGCAGTCACCCTGATAACACCCCCTGCCAATCCGATCCCACACGAAACTGCTGCACC
>Ga0209276_100542_pt1 | contig 50437 bp, 41 predicted proteins | sample DewCreD2012metaG_3_FD_185473 | JGI IMG/M metagenome (GOLD analysis project Ga0209276, IMG submission 185473) | Hot spring sediment bacterial and archeal communities from British Columbia, Canada, to study Microbial Dark Matter (Phase II) - Dewar... ...
CAGTCGGTATGGGGACAAAAATACATACTGGTGTCTATCTGTTTCTTGCGGCCCATTGGGAACCTCCTCACTCTATATTCGTCCACAATTATAGGGCCAGTTGAGACAGTGGTCAAGGGACACCAGGCAATCCAATAAAAGCCCGCCAGTTGATCCCCCTGGTAGATGCCGTAGACCTGACCGACGTGCCCAAACAGATGTCTCGCCTGTTCCGGGGTTATTTGCATCAGTTCCATAGTGTGTTGAAGATAATCAGCGGCCTCCTTTTGCATCAGTTGGAAGAATTCATCATACTGTTCATCCGTGGCAGGTTTGAACGTCAACATCTTGGGTCACCTCGCTGGCTCTGAATTCGCTTGTCCGACGATTCGCGCATAAGCCGCCCGCTTCGCGGGCGGCTTATGCGCGGATTGGGTGCACCCGGGTATCAAAAATCACAGGGCATCGCGGAGACGGATCAGCAAAGTCCGTAAGTCTTCCGTCTCTTCCTGGTTCAAACAAGACCAGGGGGTGTAGAAATAACGGTCGGTTGTCTCTTCCGCCGTCTGGCGGATTTCCTTTCCCGGTGGGGTTACCCGATACTCTCCTGCTTCCTCTGCAACCCAACCACGCTGGATCAAATCTTCCAGCGCCTGTCTGTATTCATCTCGCGAATATCCGCGACGTCCTAATCTCTGGCAGAGATCATCCAGCGTAGAGGCTTCTCCGCGCCAGAGCAAAGTGAAGGCTTCCCAGGAATGCCCGTCAATTTGGTACGGCTGCCACGCGGCCAGGTGCGCGTCATCCCGATAGGCAGACAGGTCACTCAAATATTGGTCAATTCGTATCACAACAGCCGCGTGGTCACCAGGGTCCGTTCGCCGAGAGAGGTTGATACACTCCTTTCCCGGCGGCTCTGGAGCGATCAAGCAGGATTTCACCAGCCGAAGGAGAAGGTCGGCCAGGCGTTCCAGTTCGGTCGGGGGCAAGGGTTGGAGCGTTGCCATCTTCATATACGCTGCTCCGATGACACGTTCTGCGGCCCGCTTTCCCCATTCTGTCAAACGATACTCGTTTTCTGTTCCTGCGACCAGCGCCAGGAGACCCTGACTGGCCGCATTCGCCAGTCGTTCGTTGTACAATCGGGCGGATGTGTATGGAGAACGGACACGTAATCGTGCTGCCGAGACAGGTTCTGGATCGAGTACCAGCGTTGGCAATAGCCAGCCGTACCACTCGGGCAGATTCAGTTCAGCAGCAGCCCGGGCCATCTCCGGGCCATAGTGCCTGCCCAGCGCCTGAAGCGCTTCCAGTGCTATGGGCCATAAACCTGCTGTGTTCATACTGCATCTCCTTTCGGTGCAAGGTTTCTTTGCCTTGAAACCACCTCGGCGGGCTTATGGTGTATACCCCCGGCGGGCGTGACCCGCTGTCGGCATCATCGTGGCGCGTTAACCCGTGGCGGCGCCTCTTCTGTAACCAATCCGGATGCCGATCGCAATCACCAGTGCGGGGAAGAAACCGATCAGGATGGCGAGGGGTAACGGCATTGGCGACAGGAAAATCCATTGATAGATCAGCGGCACCGCTGTATCAACGAGCCAGAAAAGGAGAAAAACCTGCCACAATGCGATTTTATGGTTCACCCACCTCCGGGATACCAGCAGGATGAGGATGACGTTGAAGACAAATGCGACGACGAACATCATTTGTGTCTTCCAGTCAGCAGCGGCGGTTTCCATGTCAATGTTGGCTTTCGCAATAATAGCGCTCAGAATGCTGCCGACAGCGTACCCCATGTAGGCGAAACACGCGATCATTACGGCCTTCAGGATGTCGGCCCATAGGGCGCTTTTTCTGAGAGGCTGGCCTGGCTGGTAGCGCCTTCTCTCCCACCAGACCAATATAAGTGAGAAGGTCAGCGTTTGCAGTAGGATTTCCGGCAATCCGATCAGGTGGTACCAGAGGGGCAGTTTGGAGTAAATCACGCCCTCCAGCGAGGATGGAGCCGCCGCAGGAGTGCCCAGAATGCCAAATGTAACAAATATGCCCCACAGAATGAGCCACCCACGCCTGCTCTCCACGATTGCTCTACGGATAGGCCATAGCCCAAGCGCGAAGAGAAGCCCTCTTATGGGTTGTACCAGAGGCCCGAGAAATGCCGAGGAAGAGTCAATAGGACGCATAAAGTCTCTGATGATTTCCCGCTGAAAGATCCTCCCATAGTCAAACAGGTTGGACATGATCAGACCGAACACGAAATAGGTGACGGTATGCACCAGTGCCACTTTCCCCGCGAAGATTAGAAACTCCCTTAGCTGACCTTCTTCCTGGTGTTTCATCTTATTCCTCCGCAGATAAAGAGATATTACAGGGATATGCGGCTAACAGCAGGTGTTTCCCCGCACCGCGAAATGCAGCGCCGGGGCTTCCCTGGGGCACCCCCGCCTTGAGGCTGGCGGGTTGAGGCTGCTGTTCCCAGGCACACAGGGCCGGTACCCGCCCCGCGCGCCTGGGTAGGGACACCCGAACACCCCGGGGCCTGTGGTGATTCGCAGTACTCCACCAACAGCCCGTTGCTGGCCGTAAGAGGCGGCGTCAGGTGAAAGCACGGGCTGGGCATAGTTTCCTGTCTTATCCCACTAACAAATGAAGTTGCTCAACTTCCGTTTGCCAACCCTTAACAATGCGGAGCTGTTCATCCCGTTGCGCAGGGTCTTTCACATACCCCCTGGCCATTTCGTAGAGATGACCATAATAGGCTGCCAGGCGGTCAAGCGGAGCGCTGATCGTCGCTAAGGCGGCGGAATCCTGGTGCTCCAAAGCCTTCTCCAACTGTTCGAGCACTCTTAGCCATTCGTCCACCGACAGAGACGCTTTCTGGCGGAAGGTGCGAACAAGCCACTGTCGCTCGAAAACAGAGCGCTCCTTCCAGGCTGCCGACTGCTCAGCAAGCGTTGCGCGCACGGCACGGCAGAGCGTCAACGCTTGTGTGAGTTGCTCAGAAGTTAGCAAGCGGCCCACGGCCATCTGCCCTGATCCAGAGAGGTTGATCCCGGCATCAGCCAATGCCTGTAAGGACGAAACCTCCTGCCCGCGGTATCTCGCAGCCAGGGCCACTGCGGCGGCGAACCCGGCTCCCGCTGCTTCTACCGAGAGTGTGTGCGCCTTGACCACTTCCAACATTTCCTCTTCGGATTTGCCCATCATGGCTGCCAATTTGGGAAGCGAAGAGAGCGCAGTTTGCGTAGGAACAAACCCTGGCCCAATCGTGAATGCCGCTACTCCCGTGTGCTCCAATTCCTCGTTGAGTGTCGTGGCCAGATGAACTTGCGCCGCCTTGAAGGATTCGTACGCCCCCATATACGCTCCCCCTGTGGAAGACACGCAGACGAATACGCCCCAGTTGCGAGCCACCATCCCCGGTATAAAGGCGCGTGCCATCAATACCGGCCCGCGCAGATTCACACGGTAACTGGCATCCCAGGCTTTGATATCTACGTCTTGCACCGCGCCCAATGGGGCGATGGTGGCGTTATTGATGACGATGTCCACATGCCCGTAGGTTTTCTCTGCCCGGCGTGCCAGATTCTTGACGCTCCTCTCATCGCCGACATCGGTTCGGATGAACAGCGCAACGCCAGGGCCGAACTCCTGATTGAGCCGCTGGGCAGCTTGTTGGCCAGTTCTCGGATTGATCTCAGCGATGATGACTTTGCTTCCCAGCCAGAGCAGGGAGCGGGCAGCTTCGTAGCCAATACCACCGCCTGCCCCGGTGACAATGGCGACCCTGCCTGCCAGCGAATAACGGGTGAGGCTTCCTGTTTCAAGTATCATCAGACCCGTGCCTCCTTCTACTTGATGCGCCATCGCGGCAGGACGGCCAGTTACCCAACCGCCCCCGCACAGAGCCCGGCGTACGGTTTCCCCGCACCGGGCTCTTCAGGGATACTTGCTTCTGCCTTCGGTCTTATGCTCCCGAAATTGCCACCTTCGCCTTTGGTCTCCCCACGACGCGTGATCGTTCTACCCGGTATTGTTCCAGCAGTTCCGAAAGCCGGCCCAGGAGTGTGGACAGCGCAGGTCTTGCCTCTGTTCGCCGCTGGCTGCGCTGGCTCAAATATCCGCTCTGCGTCCTGCAGCGCGGCGGCCTGGTCGTGCGCAGCCCGTTGAACCTTATAAGGAGCGAAAGGGAATCGGTGGAATCTGGCCAGGGAAGAAGGGCAATGAATTGATGGGAATGCAGGGGATGTACGGATGGGGCGGGAGAAGAGCGGAGTGGTTGGAGGGGCCCTGAATCCCCTGGGCCGGCGAAATCCATATCGGCTCCTTTCCAAGTCGGAGCAACCGGAAGCAATGAAAAAGCAGTCCTCGCCATGAAGGGGCCACTTTCTTTATGAATACTCCAAGCGGCCCGCTCGTCGCCCCTTTGGGCGTAGAGGCTGGCCCCCGGCTGGTACCGATTTCACCGCCAGGAGCCTTCCTGGTTGGAAAGGGGGTGGAGAAAAAGGGGCTTCTTATTTCACATCGCAAGGCCGGTTGGCCGCGTTTTTCGGCCGCAGATATTCCGGCAGTTCCACGGCTATGGCCCATCTCCAATCTGGTATCGCTCAGGCTGGGGCGGCAGGATTCGAACCTGCGGATGACGGATCCAAAGTCCGTTGCCTTACCCCTTGGCTACGCCCCAAAATGATTTCGTTTTTATCTTACCACACCCGCACCAAACGCGCAAATTCCTCGGCCTTTAACTTTTCGGAGCGACTCTGACAGCCCGGAGCCGCTGCAGGGGGCCGGGCAGAAGCGATCCCAGCATCTCCCGCTCCGACGAGGTGAAAGCCCCCAGCCCAATGACCAGCAGCGGGTAGGCCACCAGCGTCGCCGCCAGCGCTACCGGATGACTATAGAGGGCCACTGCCGCCGCCAGCGCCGCCGTCCCCAGGCCCGTCAGCGCCAGCCGCCCCAGCGTCTGCCGCCAACCCACCGGCCCCACCTGCCGCGTGAAGTCAGCGGCGAAGAGGGCCGCCAGCATCAACTCTCCAGCAATGAGAATCCCCGCCGAGGCAACGTAACTGTAGCGCCCCGTCAGCAGCAGGTTCGCCAAGACGGTGAAGACCACCCGCGCACCGGAGGCCAGAAGGACGTACCGCTGCCGGTTCAGCGCGATGAGCACATAGTTGGTCAGGCTGTTGATCCAGCCGAAGAGGATGGACCAGACCATCAGCCGCAGGGCTACCGCACCGTGGGGCAGGAAGGCCGACCCGCTGAGCAACCCCACCAGCGGCGTCGCCAGAAGGGTTACCAGAATCGCCGTCGGGAAAGCGACGGCCACGAGCATCTTAACGGAGAGCCGGTACGCCATCCGCAACGCCTCCCGGTCCTCCACCGCCAGCCGCGCCACCACCGGGAAGACCGCGATGGTGAAGAAGGACGGGATAATGTTCAGCGCGTCCACCCACTTGCGGGCCGCGTCATACCAGCCTACAACGGCGTCTCCCTGCAGTCGCTGCAGGAGCAGAACGTTGACGCCGGGGAAGAGCGCCTGCAGGAGCAGGGAGAGCATCAGCGGCCAGGATTCGGCGACCATCGCCCGCCAGAGGGGGGCCTGCAAAGTAGGCCGAACACCCGCGCGGCCCAGCAACTGGTAGGCCATAACAGCCAGGATGCCCAGCGTGCAGAAGTTGATCACAATGGAGGCCCCTGCCAGGCCGACGATGCCCAGCCCGCCCACCAGCACCAGGACCCCCAGCGTCACCTTGATGATGGTGGTGACCGTCTGGACCGCGGCGGGGTACTCATGCTTCTCGTGGCCCCGGAAGAGCGCGGCCAGCCCGTAGGCCAGGCTCCCCGGCAGGAGCCCCAGGTAGAGGAGAACTGTCGCCCAGACCGTCTCCCGGGCCAGGGGCGCCTCCAGCGACTGCCACACTGTCAGGAAACCGCCCAGGAGCGGGAATGCTGCCAGGAAGAGCATGAGCCGCAGCGCGCTGGTGGTCAGGAAGAGTTCCCACGCCCGCTCCCGCTGCCGGGCCACCTCCCGCATCAGGTACATATCCAGCCCGAAGTTGGCGATGATGTCAAACCAGAGATAGATGTTGACGGCGGTAGCGTAGCGCCCGTTCCCCACCGGCCCCAGGATGCGGGCCATCAGCGCGGCGAAGGCCATCTCTATGACCCGATTGAAGAGGTTCAGGACGATGGGGGCCAGGGAGTTCTTCGCCACCCGCCGGACAGTATCCGCCTCGTCCGTCTCCCGATAGAAAAAGCGCCAGAGGTAGAGGCCCGCCAGGAACAGGACGACCATCCCGGCGATAAAAGTGACGAACGCGCCAATTTTGACGCTGTTGGGGCTGTATTTGAAGCGGACCGTCCATTCCCCTTCCTCCACGAGGACGGCCCGGAAGTTGCCGTTGGCCCGGCAGACGGTGGTTTCCCGCTCCGCGTCTTCGCCGGCCCCCCGGGGGCGGATAAAGGCCCGCCAGCCAGGGAAGTGGCTGTCGCCCAGAACCAGCCACGACGGTTCCGAGACCGACACGTCCACCCAGACTTCGTTCAGCGTGTATCGGGTGATCGTCTGGGGGACGGGGTCGGCGGGCCGGGGAGGGAACTGGAAAAGCCAGTAGTCGGCGTTCACAATCACGTAGTGATGAACATCGTAGGTGCGCAGGGCCTCCGCCTCATCCCAGGCGGGGACGCCCGCCGAGAGGGGAAGGGAGAACGCGCGGGGCAGGACCCCCAGGTTCTCATAGACCCGCACCGCCCGGTCCTGGTAGACGAGCCGGTATTTGGCCGGGTTGGGAATCTCCACTTCGGTGATGATATACTTGACGTTGAGCATGTCCATCAGGGGGCTATCCAGACTGGACCAGGTCCGCAGGGAGGCGATGCGGTTGTAGGGGAGTTCGTCCTGAGGCTCAATGAGCGCCATATAGTCGGCGTACTGGGCGGGGAAGATGGAGTCGTACCCGGCGACGGTCTGGAGGTCGTAGAGCATGCCGGAGTTGGCGTTCATCGTCTTGGTGGTGCCGGGCGGGGTGAAGGTGGCGTACCGCCAGAGGGAGTTGTCCTGGCGGAGGAACTCCACCACCGGCGGGGTATAGTCCAGCAGTTTCGGGTCCACGGCGGGATTGAACCCCGCGCCGAAGGCGACGAAGTCCGCCACCAGGACCAGGATGGCCAGGATTTGCCAGACCGGAACGCCACTCCGCTTCGCCCTGTGGCTGACTGCGAACGGGAGGTAGATGGGGCAGCGACTGACCCGCAGGACGATGCCCGTGGCGGTCAGGAGCAGGCCGAAGATGGCAATCCAGCGGAACTCATAGGAGTAGAAGGCCCGGTGGTCGGGAAAGCCCGTGGGGGCCAGAGCCAGGCTCCAGAAGGCTCGCTCCACCAGCGGCTCTATGCGGGCAAAGAAGATGCGGCTGGCCGCCAGTCCGGCCAGGGTGAGTAGCCCGCCCCAAAAGGCCAGTGCGGCCAGGACCGTCGCGGCGGAGGGGGGGGCGTCCAGCAGGAGCCAGCGGATGATGCCGCGCCGCGGCGTGGAGGCGGCCTTCGGTGGACTCGCGCGCTCCTGAAGAGCGTCGGTCCCGAGGGCCGCCAGGACCGCCACCGACAGCGTCAGCGGGAAGACCCACCGGAAGGGGGAGTGGGACTGGTGGAGGTACGGGAGCGCGTAGACCAGCGCGTAGACGGGCGTGCCGAAGATGCAGGCCAGAGAGAAGAGGGAAAGGATGATGAAAAAGAGGCAGGAAGCAGGAGGGAACGGAGAGGAGGCGGGACGGCGTCTACGGAATACGTAAAACGTAAAACGTAAAGTGGCCAGCGCGGCCAGGAAGAGGGGTAGCAGCCCCAGGTAGGCCCCACCCTCTACGTAGTTCTTGACGTCCCAATCGGGGCTGATGATAGGCTGGCCCTCGGCGTTGACGGTGAAGGGGACGGTACGCCCCTGGAACAGGTCAAAGTAGGCGTGGTGGGCCGGGTTGCCGAAGAAGTTGGGGATGAGGAAAGCGATGAGCCGCCGGGGCGGGTAGGCCCAGCCCAGGACCTGCTGCAGGGTCGGCGCGGCCTGGGTGCCCCGGAAGCCCAGAGAGGCCACTTCGTAGAGGGGGATGAACTGAACCGCGCCCAGCGCCAGCCCCAGGGCCAGCATCAGGGCCAGCCAGAGGAGGGGGCGGAGGCGACCCTCACCCTTACCCCCCTCCCCTCCTCCTCTCCCGCCTGCGGGAGAGGGGGAGGGGGTACGGGGGTGGGGGTGAGGGCCCACTACCACCCGCCACACGATATACGCCCCGGTCACCAACAGGACAAAGTAGGTGTTCTCCGCGTGGCCGGCCAGCATCTGGCAGCCCAGCCCCAAGGCTCCCAGCAGGGCCCAGGGAAGGCTGGCGGGCCGACCGCCCAGCGCGGGCCGCTGCTGGACCACCCGCTCCACCATCGCCAGGATGAAGGGAAGCCAGGAGGCCCCGGCGACAATCATCGGGTGGACCACCGAGACGACCATGAAGCCGCTGAACTGGTAGGTGATCCCGGCGACCAGGCTCCCCAGCCGCCCCGCGCCCAGGGTGCGGGCGAAGAGGTACATCCATACCCCTGCCAGCCCCAGTTGGAGCCAGGTGAACACTCCGTACGCGCGCCAGAGGGGGAGAATGTAGAAGACAAGGCTCAGCGGGTAGAGCCCGGAATGCTGGCCGTTGGCCAGGAAAGGGTGCCCGGCGAAGATGTACGGGTCCCAGAGGGGGAGTTCCCGGTCGTGGAGGGCCTGGAGCAATAGCCGCTTCCAGACGTAGTTCTCCAAGATCAGATCGGCCAGGAGCGGGTTCTGGGGGACCGTCACGCCCAGTTTCGCCGCGGCCGACCGGAACGGCTCAAAAAGGAACAGAGCGTCGGCGGGGATGAGGGTTTTGGGGCCGAAGACCACTGGCGCAAAGAGCAGAAGGGGCAGAAGCATCAGCAGGAAGACGATCAGCGAGCCGGAAAAGCGAGCCCCCAATCCGCGTTTCTCCGCGTTCATCCGCGTCCTCGTCACATCTTCGGACGTGCCAGGCACTTCCGAAAGGGCCTGGCACGTTCCTGCCCTTTCAAATCCGCATTCATCCGCGTCCCTTTCCCAAATCCCGATAGCGCCAGCGGACCTGCCAGACCCGCAGGGCGGCCTCTATCTGCACCCGCAGGCTCATCTTGGAGTGTCCCTTCCGCCGTTCTTCAAAACGGATGGGGACCTCCAGGATTCGGTACCCCATTCGCTCGCAAATATAGGCCATCTCCACCTGGAAGATGTAGCCCTGGGAGCGGACCCGGCTCAGGTCCATTCCTTCCAGCGTCTCCCGCCTCCAGGCGCGAAAGCCGCCGGTGACGTCCCGGACCCGGAGTCCCAGAATCGTACGAGCATAGAAGTTGGCCCAGGCGGAGAGCAGTTTACGCTCTACGCCCCAATCTTCTGCCGTACCGCCGCCGGGAATATAGCGGGAACCGATGACCAGATCGTGGTCGGGGATATGGGCCAGGAGACGGGGGACATCGGCGGGATTGTGGGAGAAATCGCAGTCCATCTGGACGACAACGGCAGCGCCATTCGCCAGAGCCCGTCGGAACCCCTCCACGTATGCCCGCCCCAGCCCGCGCGGGCCGGTGCGGTGGAGGACGGCGACCCGACCGGGGTGTTCGGCAGCCAGACGGTCGGCGATTTCCCCCGTACCGTCGGGCGAAGCGTCGTCCACGACCAGAATACCCAGGCCCGGGACGCCCAGTCCTAACAGGGCCTCCACCATCGGGCCGATGTTTTCTGCCTCGTTATAGGTCGGAAGAACGACTGTGGTTTGCATTCATTCACCTGGTACCTTACGCCATATGCAACTTCAATTGTGAATAACTTGTTGGGAGCGATGTTTTACCCCTCCTCATCCCCCCCGGCCCCCTTCTCCTCCCCGTTTCGGGGAGGAGAAGGGGGAAGATAGGGGGTTTGAGGGCGACGGCCGAAGGCCGCCGCCCTCAAACCCCCTCTACGACCCCCCTCTCCGCGCCGCGAAGCGGCGGCGGGGAGGGGGAGCAAGGGGGAGGGGCAATATAGCCCGATGTCCAATCGGTCGCAAGTACCTACAGGAAATCAAGTTGCCCATGACGTACCTTTACAGCGGCGGCTTTGCTACGTCGCAAAGACAATCCCGATGCCAAAGGGATGGGTCTGTGAAATTGGGGCGGGTAGCGAAGCCACCCGCCCCAAATGGAGAAGTATTTTTACACCGAGGACCTTCAGTCCATAGGACGCAGAGACCGGTAGATGGCTTCCCTCAGTTTCCTGGTACTGGAATATGAAGGGCCCGCGGCCAGGACTCCTATTCGGACAATGAGACGGGGAATGGAGGACTTCATCCCCCCTCGCATTGCCTCCCAATCCTCCCGGGGATAAAAGAGCGCCAGAGCCTCTTGCAGACGATGGGTCAACCGCTCCTGCACCCGCCCGGCCTGCTCCGGTCCGATGATCGCGAGGAACAGCGCGTCATCCAGTTGCCCGACAAAGGTGTCCTTCCCGCCCTCCTCTTCGGCGACATGGCGGACCATCAGAGCGATGGCTCTCAGGACATCATCCCGGGCCACGAAGCCGTAGGCGTCAGCGAAGGCATCCAGTCCATCCAGCGCCACAGCCGTCACGACCCAGTTCTTCTCGCCCAGCAACTGGTTGAGACGCTCCTCCACCAGGCTGGCGTAGGGGAGTTCTGTGATCGGATGCATCACCGATTGCATCTGAGCCCGGCGGAGGATGTTCCGTACTCGCAGGCGCAGTTCCTGGATGTCAAAGGGCTTGGTGACATAGTCTACGGCCCCCAGTTCCAGACCAGCCAACCGGTCAATCCGTTCCCGTTTTTCGGTCAGGAAGAGAATGGGTATCTGGGCCGTACGGCGGTGGCTGCGCAGTTGACGGCAGACCTCATAACCGTCCACGTCCGGCAAACGGATGTCCAGGATGATGAGATCGGGCAGGGTGTGCTGGACGAAGTTCAGTGCCTCTTTGCCCCAGCCGCATACGCTCACCTCATACCCCTGAATCTGGAAGTATGAGGCCAGCATTTCGGCAGTGTTCGGCTCGTCTTCCACGATGAGAATCTGCTGCGACATGCCTGCCCCCAATCTTGATTAGCCAATGGGTTCTTTATAAATGGCGTAAGTACAAACTTTGCCTCCCGCGGCAACACAGTCAATTTCATCTATGCGGAACTTCTTACCCCCGCTGACCCAGTGGAGGCCTTCCTCAATGACCCCCATTCCGGCAAAACAGATGGGGCGGTCGGAGTGGCGGCCCCAGCAGACCGGACAGGGGTCCATCGTATAGGTGTAGTACTCTCCCTTATCCTCAACCTTGCTCACCTGGTCGCTGAACTGGGTGAAAATTTGGGCCAGAGCGGGGAGCCCGACCTTCAGTTTGGCGCTCAGGGGGAGGGCGCGAAAGGCCAGGTCTCCCATACCGACCAGGGGGCCGAAGCCCGGGAGCCCCAGGGTGAAAGCCGCGCGTCCGGCCCGCAGTTCCAGTCCCCGGCTGCCGCGCGGGCCATACATCTCCTCCAGCGCCATATTCAGTGCCGAGAAGTCGGCAAAATCAAACTCTTTGTCAAAGTTATCCGGGGGGTAATGGTCTATCAGGTGGGAAAGACCAGCCAGGTTCAGGATGGCGTTAAGGCCGTTCTTGCCCATCACTTCCTCAATGGCCATAATGTAGATACGGGCCAGTTTGTTGGGGTAGTAGTAACCGCTGGGTGGGATTCGTCTCACGGTATGCCTCCTTCCCCGGCCTACAGGATGTCGGCCAGTTCTTCGGCCGCGCGCCGCATCTCCAGGAAGACCAGGCCCAGTTTGGCGCCCGCGCGGGCCATCACGGTAAGGACCGCGTCCTCGCCGACAGCGGTCAGGATAACATACCCCCGCTCGCCTTTTACGTAGACCTCGTCCAGTGCCCCTCGCCCCAGTTCGCTGGCAATCCGTTCGCCCAGAGAGAGCATGGCCGCCGACATCGCCGCGACCCTATCCTCCTCTACACCGGCGGGTAGGGCGGATGCAATGGCCAGACCGTCCACACTGACGAGGGAGGAGGCCTCAATATCGGGAGTGCTCATCTGGAGATTCCGCAGACGCTCCACGATTCGGTCGGTACGGGTTTTTTCCGCCATCCTTTTGCTCCTTGAGATGGGGGTTGAGAAACTGTCGTCAAATTACCACGAAATTCGTTCGTTGTCAAGGGGATGTTCAAAATGGGTTGACACTTTTTGTGACCGAAGGCCTTCGTCGCCTCTCACCTCCTTTTGTCCCTCCTACGCAGAGAGTGCTGAGAAAGTCCCCTTTTGGGGAACTTTTTCGCCCCTCTCCCCCCTGCCCCCTCTCCCCCACCGTTTCACGGCGAGGGAGACGGATAAGAATATTGTTTTTGTGGCGGCGAAGCCGCCGCCGCAAAAATAATTTTTCTTTTATCCCTTTCCTCCCGATAGGAGGGCCCGCCCTCACTTTCTCAGCAGCCTCCTACGGCCAGGGGAGAGGGGGAATAACGAAGGGATTTTGCGGCGGGCGGCGAAGCCGCCCGCCGCAAAACCTCTCTCCTCATTCCCCTCCCGGGGAGGGGTGAGGACCCCCGCCGCCGCAGGCGAGCGGGAGAGGGGCAAGAATGATTCAGAGATATTAAAGAGCGATTCCCCGATGCCAGGCACCTGCAAAGGCTCCTCCATGTCAGAGAAAACCCCCGGACGGTTCGGAAGCCAGAAGGGCCGTCGCGAGCACAGCCGGAATAGCCCGTTTTCATGCTATACGCCGCTACAATTATAGTCCAATCCCACAATTCCGCAATCGGCACGGATACCGGTACCAGTCGTGCAGGGAGAGGCGGTTTTGCAGTGGCGGCTGGAGGCCGCCACCGTAGAACCCCATATCCCCTGCCCACACCAAGCAGCGAGCAGGAAAGGGAGCGGGTTGGGGATGAGGTAAGGGTCGGTGTTGACCTTCCCTGCCCCTCTCTAAGAACCTGCACTTAGGGAGTCTTCGGGTCGGAAGGGATGGCGGCGAAGCCGCTGGAGGTGGGGTGAGGGAGCACCCTGCCACCCCTTTGTCCCGACTCGCATCCAAACCTGTGGAGGTGATTCGGGATTCCGTCTGCGGATGTGCTCACTATGTGGCCCGGGGGCTGGTAGGGGTCTCCGTGGACGAGGCGGAGTTTCAGGCCGGGATGCTCCACCACCACTATCCCTGCCTGGCGGGGATGGCCCAGGACCCGGACTTCAGCGACACGCTGATGCACGTCTTCGGGCACATTCTGAAGGAGCAGGTAGCAGAGCAGGTGAAGCCGTACCGGCGGGAGGTCTACATTAGTGCCATCGGGCAAAGTCCGTGCTACAAGTTTCGCACCAGTGGCAGGAACAGCCATCGGGATATCTGTTGATACTCGTATGCCCCGATGTCGGGCCGGGCATCGCGGGGGCGGTTCTCCAGGTCCACCGCGGGCGCGCCGTCGGTGGTACCGGTATCTATCGCCGGACTGCCCGCCTGCAGGTAGTAGTCCCCCGGTTCGCCCCACGCCGGCCGCACAAAGCGCGGGTCCCCGCACAGGTTCCCCGCGCCCAGCGAGGCGATGTTCCCGCAGGTGTAGGTCGTCCCGCCGTGGGTCAGGACCGTCTCGTTCTGCGGCAGGTAGAAGAGGTTGTGATCGGCCACCAGGGTGCTGTTCCCGTGAACGTAGATGGGACACTCCGGCCCGCGCCCGCTGAAGACCGTGTTGCGCACCGTCACCTGCACCGGCACGGGATTATCGTACTGCACGTATATCAGGTAGTTGTGCCCCACATAGTCGTCTACCGTCACGTTGACGATTTCAAAGCGGGCGCCCGCCTGCTCCAGGATGGCCGGGTCAAAGCCCACGCCGTCGTCCCGCACGGTCAACTGCACGACGCCGGCCTCCTCCAGATTCAGTTCTATCCAGACCGTTGACGCCTGCGCGTGCCGGGCGACGTTGTTCAGCGCCTCCTGGACGATGCGAAAGAGCACCGCCTCCAGGAAGGGGGGCAGGTGGACTTCCTCCCCCTTCACCTGCAGGTCCACGTGGACCTGGTTCTGCGCGGCGAAGTCGGCGGCGAACTGGCGCAGGGTCGGGTAAAAGCCCGCTTCGTCCAACGCCACCGGGCGCAGGGCGAAGATGGCCCGTCGCACCTCGCGGATGTCGTCGCGCAGCAGGTCGCGCAGGGCGTCTATTTCCGCGTGCATCGCCTGGGGGGGATTCGTCCACCAACTGGTGCCAGAGCCGCGCCCGCATGCGCAGCGAGACCAGGTCTTGGGCCAGGCCGTCGTGAATTTCGTGGGCGATGCGGCGGCGCTCCTCGGCGATGGCCTCATCCTCCGAACGCCACGCCCGCTCCGCCGTGATGTCCTCCACGATGACGATGGCCGTCGGCCCGCGCCGGAACGCCCGCTGCCGGGCCGCGCTCACCCGCACCGGGAACTCGCTCCCGTCCCGGCGCCGATGGGTGGATTCCCCGGTGACCGTCTCGCCCGCTCGCAGTCCGTCCAGCAGATGCTCCATATCCACCCGCGCCCCAGGGGCCACCAGTTGGTCCAGCGACGTGGCGGCCAGTTCTTCCGCCGTCGCGCCGTAGATGCGGGCCGCCTCCCGGTTGGCGCGAAGGATGCGCGGCGGGGATTGGGAGAGGTCCACTTCAAAGACGCCCAGCGGCGCGTTCTCAAAGAGGGCACGGAAGCGCTCCTCGCGCTCCCGCAGCGCGGCGATGTTCCGGGCCCGCACGGTATAGACGCCCAGGCCGATGCCCAGCACGACGGTGCCCGCCAGAAGACGGAACCACCATGTCGCCCAGAACGGCGGCGTGATGATCACCTGCACAGCCAGCCCCTCCTCGTTCCAGACCCCGTCGTTGTTGCTGGCGCGGACGCGGAAGGTGTAGGTCCCCGGCGGGACGTTGGTATAGGCGGCGTAGTGCCGCGCGCCACTATGGACCCAATCGCGGTCAAAACCTTCCAGGATGTACGCATACTGGTTTTTGGACGGGTCGGCGTAGTCCAGCGCGGCGAACTCAAAGGAGAAGAAGTTGTCCCGATAAGAGAGACGGATTTCCTCCACGCCCGTCAGGTCCCGCCCGAAATCCCGCACCTGGTCAAAGACGCGGAAGGCGGTGAGGACAACGGGGGGCACGTGGGGGTTGTCGCGGATGTCGGCGGGGTAGAAACGGTTGAGACCGCTGACGCCGCCGAAGAAGAGTTCGCCGTCGGGGCTGCGGAAGGCCGCGCCGGGGATGAAGTGCATCCCCTGCAACCCGTCGCTCTCGTCGTAGTTGCGGAATGGCAGGGGCGAAGCAGTGCTTCGCCCGTACTCCGTGCGTGGGTCAAAACGGGAGAGCCCGCCGCCCATCGTCGCCAGCCATATGTAGGGGCGACCCTCGCGGTCGCCCTCGCGGTCGCCCTCGCGGTCGCCCTCGCGGTCGCCCTCGCCCAGGATGGCCGCGATGCCGTCGTTGGGCAGGCCGTCCTCTACGGTGTAGATGGTAAATCGGCCGGCCTCCCGGTCGTCCAGCCGGTTCAGGCCGCCGTGGGTACCGACCCATAATGTGCCGTCCGGCGCCTCGTAGAGGCTCCAGACAAAGTCGTCGCTCAGGCTATAGGGGTCATCCGGATTGTGGCGGTACCGGGTGAACACGCCCGTGCGGGGGTCAAAGCGCACCAGGCCGCTGTAGGTGCCCAGCCAGAGGAAGCCCTCCCGGTCCTCCAGGATGGCCCGGACGCCGTAGGTGTCGGGGAAGCCGTCGGGATTGGCCGGGTCGTAGCGGTAGACGGTGAACGGGCGCAGCGCCGCTGCGCCCGTATCCGGGTCCAGGCGGGAGAGGGTGCCCGGCTCCTCCGTCCCGACCCAGAGCGCGCCGGAACGGTCCCCGTAGATGACCTTGACCGCGCCGGGGCCGAGGGAATCCGGGTCAGCAGGGTCGTGGGCGTAGTGGATGAACCCGCCCGTATCGGGGTCCAGCCGGTCCAGCCCGGCGCTGGTCCCCACCCAGATGGCGCCGCTGGGGTCCTGGTACAGGGCGGTGACGTGGTCGTGGCTCAGACTGTGAGGGTCGTCCGGGTCGTGCCGGTAATGGGTGACCGCGCCGGTGGGGTCTATCCGATCCAATCCCCCGGCGTGCAGGCCGACCCAGAGGACGCCGTCCCGGTCCTTCAGCACGGCCCCCACGCGCGGCACGCCCAGGCTGTTCGGGTCCTGCGGGTGGTGGCGGTAGAGGGCGAAGCGGTTCTTCTCCGGAACGTAGCGGCTGACGCCGCCGTCGGTGGCGACCCAGAGGATGCCGGTGCGGTCCTCGTAGAGGGCGTAGACGCGGTCGTTGACCAGACTATAGGAGTCCAGCGGGTCGTGGCGGTGGACGGTGAACCGACCGGTCGCCCGGTCCAGGACGGCCAGCCCTTCCTCCGTGCCGACCCAGAGCGTGCCGGCGCGGTCCTCCAGGATGGCTGTGATGTGGCGATGGGCCAGTCCCCGACCGTAGAGGGTGAACCGACCGGTGACCGGGTCCAGCGCGGCCAACCCGCCCACGTCCGGTTCGTGGTAGGCGCCGGTGCCCACCCAGAGGACGCCGGTCCGGTCCCGAAGGATGGCCGTCACCCGGTCGTGGGGCAATCTGTAGGGGCGACCCTGGCGGTCGCCCCCCTGGCGGTCGCCCAGGGCAGGGGCGAGCCCTGCCCCTACAGGGATGCCCCACAGGCCGCTGTATTCGGTCCCCACCCACAGGGTTCCGTCCTGGTCCTGGTAGAGGGCCAGGATGTGATCGCCACTGTAGGGGCGAGGCTTGCCCTCGCCCCCGAACGGCGCAAACCGGTCGTTCTGGCGGTCGTAGCGGAAGAGGCCGGAGCCCGCCGTGCCGACCCAGAGGGTCCCGTCCGGGGCCGGATAGATGACCGTGACGGATTCGGCGACCTCGGGGTAGTGGACGAAGCCGCCGGTATCCCGGTCGTAGCGGTCCAGCCCGCCAACGGTGCCCACCCACAGCGCGCCCGACGAGTCCACCGCCAGCGCCTGGACGGTGTTGTGGGTCAGGGAGCGGAGGTCGGAGCGCCGGTGACGGAAGACGGTGAAGGTGGCGCCGTCGTAGCGGTTCAGGCCGTCCTGGGTGCCGAACCAGAGGAAGCCCTGCGGGTCCTGGACGACCGCGCGGACGATGTTGTGGGAGAGGCCGTCGGCGGTGGTGAGGTGGAAGAAGCGGGGGGTGGATGGCGTGGCGCGCGCGGGCAACGGCAGGGCCAGGATGGCCGCCAGCAACAAGCAGGACGCGGATAAACGCAGATGGGCGCGGATTTTTCCCTCCTCACGTGTCCACTTACCCGGCCGGCTTGCCGCTGTGCGCTGATGGGAAATCAGCCTCCCTGGGCACGCTGTGCCGGGCGTCGGCCTGCCCTCACCCCTCCCCCAACCCCCTCCCCTCTCCCGCCCCGGCGGGAGAGGGGAGGGGGTGGCGGCGCAGCCGCCGGGGGTGGGGTGAGGGCGGCGAAGGCCGACCGGAGGCCGAAGGCCTATGGCGGGCGACTTTCGTCGGTACGTAGGTAGTTACCCACAAATACCGTCATCTCCGAGGGGCCCCGGTTGGCCCACAGCATGTAGGGGATGAACGTCAGGCGCTCCCCCCGGATGCTCATCCCCTGCAGGACTCCTGCTCCGCCCGGTCTTTCCGCGTCGTAGACAAACTCCAGAGACTCAGGCACAATCTCCACGCCAAAGAGGTCCACCCCCGGATTGTCCACGCTCTCCAGGCAGTAGACCAGGGGCCCCCGCGTCACTGCGGCCGTTCCACCGCAACCGGGCAGGCGCCGGTCCTGACGCAGCAGGCGGATGGGCTGAGAGAATTCCACCGTCAGTTCGTCGCCGGGGGCCCATTCTCGGTCTATGCGGACGTAGCGCGCCCGGCGCGGGTCGTAACTGCAGGCCGTCGGCTGAGCGGATGTCGCCGGGGGTGGGGCATTTGTGGGGACCTCCACACCGTTGACGCGCAGGGTGGTGGTGCCAGCCCACGACGGAACCCGCAGGCAGAGCGCCATCCGGCCCGGCCCCTTCCCCTCCAGCCGCAGGCGGACTTCCCCATGCCAGGGCAACCCGGACTCCATCTCCATTTCCCACCCGTCCCCCAGGCAAACACGGCTGGAGATGTACTGGTGGACCCAGACGGTATCGGCGTCCCGGCTACAGATGTACTGGCCCAGCCAGGCCAGCGTCCGCGAGAGGTTGGAGGGACAACAGGGGACCGCGTACCATGCCCGTCGCTCCACCCCGCCCCGGCAGAGGAGCGGGTTGTTGTAGAGGTACGCGTCGCCGTTCAGCCCCATGCCCACCAGCGCCGCGTTGTAGAGTTGCCACTCCAAGAGGTCGGCGTAGCGGGCCTCGCCCGTGATCAGCGTCATCTGCCAGTTCCAGAAAAGGGAAGCCAGCGCAGCGCAGGTCTCGGCGTAGGCGTACTCAGGGTGCAGTTCGTAGTCCCGCCCGAACCCCTCCAGGTCGGGCAGGGCGCCCAGTCCGCCCGTCACGTACATCCGCCGGGTGACTATGTGCTCCCATGCGGCCTCCATCGCGGCCAGAAGGCCGTCGTCGGCCCCCCGGCGACACAACATCGCCGCAGCGGTCATCAGATACCCGAAGCGGACCGCGTGTCCCACCGGCACGCGCTGCTGGCGGATGGGGGCGTGTTGCTGGAAGTACTTCCCGCTCAGCGCGCCCAGGTACCAGCGGAGACGGGAGAAGGGTGGCCTGGGAGCGAAGTTCTCCGGCGGCAATGGCGGCGGGGTGTATTCGGGATGGGCGGCCTGGTACGCCGCGCGCTGCCGCTCCACCGCGCGCCGGCGCGCCTGCATGCTGGCGTTCTGGCGCAGGACGGAGAGCCAGAAGTGGGGAATCCGCCCCCGGTTCTCCACGAACTGGCGCGCCAGGTCCAGGTACGGCCTGTGACCGGTCACTTCGTACAGCCGGAGCAGCGCGATTTCCACCTCTTCGTGCCCGTCGGTCCACTCCGGCCCCGCGCCCAGAAAGTCCTGCAACAGGAGATCGGCGGCGCGGCGGGCCAGTTCCAGGCTGTCGGTCCGGCCTGTCGCCTGATAGTGGGAGACCACCGCCTCTATCAGGTGGCCGTGACAGTAGAGTTCGTGCTCAATCTGCAGGTTGACCCAGCGGGTGCCGGGGAAGTGAATCTGGTTGTAGGTGTAGAGGTAGCCATCGGGCATCTGAGCGCGCCGAAGGAGCGCGAGGAAGGAATCCACCCGCGCGGCCAGCGCCGGGTCGGGGTCGTGGAGAAGGATGCGGGACGCGGCGTCCAGCCACTTATAGGCGTCCGAATCGGCGAAGAACCACCCCTGGCGGAAACCCTCCTTCTCGCCCGCGGCGATGCGGAAGTTGTCTATACACCCGCTGGCCTCCAGTTGTTCCCACTGGTGGAAAATGGCCCGCCGCCGGTTTACCTCCAGCCAGCGGCCCCAGAAACCGCCGGTGATCCGTACGTTTTGGGGGGATATGGGTTCCATAACTTGCTCCGTGACAATTTGCCTCACCTCTCCCCCAGCCCCCTCCCCTCTCCTGGCCGACGGAGAGGGGAGTTTCACAAGTGTAGGTTTTTGGTGACGGGGTCTTGACCGGGTCTCGGGCGCTTCTCTCTCCCTTCCCCCCCCTTTGCCCCCCTCTTCCCCTGGCCTGACGGCCGGGGGAGAGGGGGGATTGAAGAGGGGTTTTGTGGCGGCGGCCTTCGGCCGCCGCCATAAAACCCCTCTTTCTGCCCCCTCCCCTCTCCCGCCGCCGAGAGGCGAGCGGGAGAGGGGCACGAATGATTCAGAGATTTTTATGGACCTGGGGGTAGGGGGAGGGGTGAGGGCCGGAAGCGAGCCTACCCGCTCCATTGCCAAAAAACCTACACTTGTGAAGGGGGAGTGGTGGGGGTTTTGCGGCGGGCGGCTTTGCCGCCCGCCGCAAAACCCCTTCTTTTCTCCCCTTCTCGGGCTGGGGGGCATAGGCGCTAACTTAAGGGCCACTTGGATCGGGTCGCCGTCTCGGGAGCCGACTAAAGTTGCCCGCTGCAGGCCTTCGGCCAGGAGGTCAGCCTTCACCGACCTCCCGGGAGAGGCGTCAACGAAGGTTGACGCCCGGCGCGAGAGCGCCCAAGAAGACCGATTTCCAATCGGTGCATCTTGAGCCCCCGAAGGGGGCTTTGCAGGTTGAGCCCGACGGTTTACCGTCGGGCAAAAAGCCTCCGGTGCGCGGCCGCTACCCGCTCCAGGTCCATTTTCTCCACCGCCCGGTCGTACGTGACGTACCCGTTGACCCAATCTCCACGTCCGTCAACTGGGTGTAGACCGCAGCGGAGAGGCCGGCCTCTATCAGCGGGCGCAGTTCGTCCTCCAGCAGGGCGATGTAGGCGTCCGTCAGGGCCTCGGGGGTGCGGAACTTCCGGTAGCCGAATTCCGCCGCCGGGTTCCAGAGGTGACCGTCCACCTTCAGGCTGTAGCCGCCGAACTCGGAGAGAACGGCCGCGCGGTGCTCCTCCGGTCGGATGATGGGCAACCTCTTGAAGTAGACGTGCAGACTCTTACAGTCCCCGCCGCCCTGGTCAAACCAGCCGCTGGCGTGGTCTACGGGACGGGTCGGGTCGTATGCCTTGAGCCAGGCGGCGATCTCCGCCGCGTCAAACTGCCCCCAGCCCTCGTTGAAGACCACCCACATCCCGATGCAGGGGAAGTTATAGAGGGCGTCCACCATCTCCCGCAACTCCCGGCGGAAGTCCTCCCGCGAGGCCGTGTCCGCGCGGCCGGCGTAGCGGTAATTCCGGTCCCGCCGCCGCAGGCCGACCAGGGTGGCGATGACCGAGGTCACGTCCCCGACCGGTTTCCCGCCGTTGGGCATGTCCTGCCAGACAATCAGCCCGGCGCGGTCGCAGTAATAGTAGTACCGCGCCGGTTCCACTTTGACGTGCTTGCGCACCATGTTGAAGCCCAGTCGCTTGATCAACTGGACGTCCCACTGCAGGGCCTCGTCGGTGGGGGGCGTGTAGAGCCCGTCGGGCCAGTAGCCCTGGTCCAGCGGGCCGAACTGGAAGAGGGGCGCGCCGTTCAGGCAGAGATACCCGCCCCCCACGCTGAATTTGCGCATCCCGAAGTAACTGCCCACCCGGTCCTCGCCCGCCGTTACTTCCAGATCGTAGAGGTGAGGCGAATCGGGGCTCCAGAGTTGGGGACGGGGGACCGGCAGCACGATGTCCGCCCTGGCATACCCTTCCGCTTCGGCGACGGGCGTCCCGCCGTCCCAGGCCTGCAGATGTACCCGGACTTTGTCGGGATGGGCGCCCGCCAGGGAGACCCGCACCCGTACCGCCTCCCCGTCCACGTCCGGCGTGATTTTCAGCCCGGCGATGTAGGTCTGCGGGACGGGCTCCAGCCATACCGTCTGCCAGATGCCGGAGACGGCGGTGTACCAGATGGACCGGGGCTTCAGCACCTGTTTGCCCCGCTGCTGCCAGTGCGTATCGGTCGGGTCCCAGACGCGCACGGTCAGGACGTTCTCCCCGTCCTGCAGCGCGTCGGTGATGTCCAGCCAGAAGGGGAGATACCCACCGACGTGCCGTCCCACTTCCCGCCCGTTTACCCAGATGACCGTCTCCCAATCCACCGCGCCGAAGTGGAGCAGGACGCGCTGCCCGCGCCAGGCCGCCGGAACGGAGAACGTCCGCCGGTACCAGAGGAATTCGTCCGGCCACAGGGGACGTTTCACGCCGGAGAGGGCCGACTCAATGGGGAAGGGGACCAGAATTTCCCCCTCCTGCCGCTTCTGCTCCCCGGTCCGGTCCGTAATCCAGTACTCCCAGAGCCCATTGAGGTTCAGCCACTCCGGGCGGGTCATCTGGGGGCGGGGGTATTCGGGCCAGACGTTCTGCGGGGAGACGTCCCGCGCCCAGCGGGTCTGGATGTGTCCGGGGACTGGTTGCCAGGTCACGCGCGCTTCTCCTTTGCGAACCAAATGGGAATTGCCGCCAGCAGGGTCGCCACGCCCGCCACCTGGAAGAGAATCGGGGTCGGGATGAAGCCGGGCTGTCCGTTGATGACGGTCGGGATGCCGAAGCGCGTCCCGAACCAACTGCCGGTCAGGGGGCCGAGGATCATCGGGATCATCACCAGGAAGAAGAGGTAAAAGCCCGCGAACTGCCCCCGGCGGTCTTCGGGGAAGAGGTCCTTGTTCCACGTGCCGGTGGCGATGGTCCAGGCGGTGAGGGGGATGAGCCACAGGATGCCCGTGATCAGCAGGGGGGCCAGGGTTCGGGAGAGGGAGAAGAGGATCAGCCCTTACCATTTCCGCCCCGACGGCCAGCAGCGCCACCGGCTTCCGTCCCCACCGGTCCACCAGCAGCCCCAGGGGCCAGGCCATGGCGATGCCGCCGACCAGGATGGAGATCGCGATGGTGACCGTGGCCGTCATCGTATCCAGTTGCAGGTAGTGCTGCAGGTAGATGATGAGGTAGGGGAAGAAGACGTTCTGGGCCACCGCCCAGAGGGAGATGCCCAACAGGACCAGGAAGAAGTCCCGGTTGGCCGTCAGCGTCCTCCACTGGAAGGCCTCGGTCAGTTGCTTCCAGTAACTTTTCTGGGGGATGTCGGTCGGCCGTTCTTCCTGGACCAGCAGTCCGCCGACCAGTCCCAACACGAAGACCAGCCCGCCGATGATGTAGAAGAAGGCGAAGTAGCCCAGGTTCTCAATGAGCAGGCTGGAGCCGCCGTAGACGATGAGGATGGCGACCCAGGTCAGGAGTTCCACCACGCTCATTACGCGGCCCCGGTTCTCGCCGGTGGTGACGTCGGTGACGTAGGCGTTCAGGGCGGCGTCGTTGGCCGTGGAGCCGCAGAAGGTCATCAGACAGTCAAAGAGGATGGCCATTGCGATGGCCAGACCGACGGGTTTGAAGAAGGCAGCAGAAGGGAAGAGCGCGGTCATCACTCCCCAGGTCAGGTAGCCGAAGAGCAGGAACGGCTTGCGCCGCCCCCAGCGGGAGCGGGTCCGGTCGGAAAGGGTGCCCATCAGCAGGGTGGTCACCGTGGCCGTGACCGCCGACGCCGCCACCATCCAGGAGACCGGGCGCGGGTCGGGCGTGATGGTGTTGTACAGGAAGGTGTTGAAGAACTGGTTCTCCACGCCCCAGGCCAACTGGCCGGAGAATGCCAGAAGGGCGACAGCGATCCAGATTCTGTGGGTGAGGATCGGTTTGGGGTTCATGGGGCCTCGCTTCTTGTGGAAGATGGATTCGGATGTTCTGTCTGGACGAGAAAAATCGGGATGACGGTTCCCATTCGGGCCAGAGTATAGCCGGAAAGGGCAATTTGTCAACTATCAGAGAGCCGATCGGGTGTGTCCCAAAGTTGTAGGACAACTGCTCGCAGTTGTCCTACAAAGCGGCCAGGCCCGACAAAATTGGGACATACCCTCCGAACGGTCAGGTTGACAAATCCCCAATTCCCGCTATAATACTCCCTGTGGCCGTAGCCGCAAGGCGCGGCCACTATTGTGCCTGTAGGAGGAGGTTATCGGTGTACGCAATTGTTCGGTCCGGTGGACGTCAATATCGGGTTTCCGTCGGAGATCAACTGCTGGTAGAGAAACTGCCCGCTCAGGCCGGAGAGCAGATTGTGCTGGATGAGGTCCTGCTGGTGGCCGGTGAAGATGGGGTGCGGATTGGCGCGCCGGTGGTGGAAGGGGCCCGCGTGCGGGCGACGGTGCTGGGCCAGGAAAAGGGCCCCAAAATCCGCATCTTCAAGTACATCCCGAAGGAGCGCTACCGCCGCCGCCAGGGCCATCGGCAGACCTACACCCGCCTGCGGGTGGATGAGATTGTCATCGGAACGCTGTAATGTCAACCGTCCAGACCACCCTGAACGAGACGGAAGTTAAAGAACTGCTCAAGCAGGCTGTTGCCGAGGTTCTCCAGGAGCAGCGGGATTTCCTGTACGAGGTTTTCCTGGAGGCTCTGGAGGACATTGCTCTGATTCAGGCCATTCAACAGGGCGAGAACACGGCGACGGTGAGCAGAGCGGCCGTTTTCCAGGCTCTGGAGAGCACCCCTTAAAGGTAGAGTTCAAGGAAAGTTTCCTGAAAGACCTGGAGCGGGTACGGGATGCCGCTATCCGACGGCGGGTCAAAGAGATCATAGAGCAGGTGGAAACAGCAGAAACGCCATCGGATATTGCAAATTTGAAGAAACTGAGAGGCAGCGATCGCTACTACCGAATCCGAACAGGAGATTACAGAATCGGATTGGTTTTGGAGGGAGATACCGTCGTATTTGTGCGGTTTCTGCACCGCAAAGACATCTACCGGTATTTCCCGTAGAATGAGTTGCAGGAGGTCACTATGGCACACAAAAAGGGTGCAGGCAGCAGCCGCAACGGTCGGGATAGCCACAGCAAGCGGCTGGGCGTGAAGAAATTTGCCGGTGAGACCGTTCTGGCCGGGAACATCATCGTCCGCCAGCGCGGGATGCGCATTAAGCCGGGTCTCAACGTGGGGATGGGGAAGGACTACACCCTCTTCGCTCTGACCGACGGGGTGGTTCACTTTGAGCCCATCCCGGGCGGCCGCAAACGGGTTAGCGTCTACCCCGAAGGGAGGGCCGCGTGAAGAAGGACATCCATCCCAAGTACTACCCGGAGGCCCAGGTTATCTGCGCCTGCGGCAACACCTGGACTGTCGGGGCGACCGTCCCCGTCATCCGCACCGACGTCTGCTCCCGCTGTCACCCGTTCTTCACCGGTGAGCAGCGCATCGTGGACGCGGAGGGGCAGGTAGACCGCTTCCGCACCCGCTTGCTGCGGCGGGACCAGATGCGGGCGGAAGCCGAGGCCCGACAGAAGGCCGCCGCGTCCCTGGAGCAGCCGGTCACCGTCCTGGGGCTGAGCGGCACCGTGGAACGGGTCCTCCAGGATGCCGGTATCCAGACCGTCGGGGACGTCCTGGCCAGACTGGCCGAGGGGGACGACGCGCTGACCAGCATCCGGGGGATAGACCTGGCCGCGCTGGCGACGCTGAAGAAGCGCCTGCGGGCCCGGGGCTTCACCCTCCCCGGCGACCGGCCCTCCGCCGGTGCCGGCGGTCAATAGTCCGTACCGACACGGCGAGGGCAGGCGGAGACATCCCCTGCCCTCGCTTTATGCTTCCAGAGGGGTGACTGATGTACGGTAAACCGACCGGGGGCTGGATAGAGGTCATCTGCGGGAGCATGTTCTCCGGCAAGACGGAAGAACTGATTCGGCGGGTCCGCCGTGCCCAGATCGCCCGCCAGAAGGTGCAGGTCTTCAAGCACAGTCTGGATGCCCGCTACGCCGAACGGGAGGTGGCCTCCCACAACGGTCTGCAGTTGGAGGCCGTCCCGGTGGAGAACTCCGCCCAGTTGCGGGCCCTCATTGCCCCGGAGACGACAGTCGTCGCCATAGATGAGGGGCAGTTCTTTGATGAAGGACTGGTGCCCCTCTGCGAGGAACTGGCAGACCGGGGACTGCGGGTCATCGTGGCCGGGCTGGACCTGGACTTCCGGGGGGAGCCCTTCGGCCCGATGCCCCAGTTAATGGCCCGGGCGGAGCGGGTGGACAAACTGCAGGCCATCTGCGTGGTCTGCGGGGGGCCGGCCAGCCGTACCCAGCGGCTCATCAACGGTCAGCCCGCCGCCTACGACGACCCGGTCATCCTGGTCGGCGCCGACGAGGTCTACCAGGCCCGCTGCCGGGGATGCCACCAGGTCCGACGACGGACGACAGACGACAGACCACAGACCGCCAACGGCTGACGGCTAACGACTGGAGGAACAATGGGGAACCGCGCGATTCGGCAGGACTTTTCCGCCATAGATCGGGTACTTCTGGATGAGGAGACGATTCAGCGGCGCGTGGAGGAACTGGCGGCGCAGATCAGCGCCGATTATGCTGGGTTGAACGAAAACGGGCTGGTGCTGGTGGGGGTGCTGAAGGGCGCCTTCATCTTCCTGGCCGACCTGGCCCGTCGGCTGACCATCCCCCACCACGTGGACTTCATCGCCCTTTCCAGTTACAACCGGGGGGCGGTGAGCACGGGGGCGGTGCGGCTTATCATGGATACCCGCGCCCCGGTGACCGGGAAGCACGTCCTCATCGTGGAGGACATCGTGGACACTGGCTATACGCTGGAGTATCTGATCCGCAACTTCCGGGCCCGGGGGACGGCCTCCCTGCGGACCTGCGTCCTCCTGAGCAAGCCGGAGCGGCGGCGGGTGGACGTCCCGATAGACTACCTGGGCTTTGAGATTCCCGATGTCTGGGTGGTGGGCTACGGCCTGGACTACGCCGACCTGTTCCGCACCCTCCCCTACATCGCGGCGCTGAAGCGGGAGGTGTACGAATCCCGGTAGGGCGGGCCTGTGGTTTCCGGGGAGTTTACTCCCTCCACCGGGTCAGTGCCTGGTCCCAGAAGTCCGCCCTTCCATCCCGAATCAGCAGGACTCCCTGTCCCTGAGCGGCCTCCTCTGCGATAGACGTGGCCTCCCGTCCGGCCACGGCGGGGATAGCGGCGTATCCCGCCTTGCGGAGCATCGTCGCCCGCTCCACGGCCCGTTCTATGTCCTCCGTATCCACCGTTGCAGAGACCTCCACCGCCAGCCAGACTTCCCGCTCCTCAGGCATCGCTCCGGGCCGCCTGGGCCGCCCCACGACCAGCAGGTCCAGGTTGAGGACTTCGTCTACTTCCTCTGGAGTCAGGCGGGCCTCCAGGGTGTCCAGAAGTTCAGGGACCTCCACCACCCGCACCCGGCGTAGGGCCCGGCCAAAGTAGGAAGTGGCCCGTCTCTCGTAACACATCTCCAGCAGTTCGCCATCCATCCGGCCCACACGGACTTCCAATTTCTGATGAGCGGCGATCAGCGCCTGGAGCATCTGCTCCGTCCGGGCCTGTGCCTGGGCCAGTTCATCCACGCGCTTCTCCGTGCGGGCCTGGGCCTCGGCCAGTTGTCGCAGGGCGGTCTCCGTCCGGGCCTGGGCCTCGGCCAGTTCGTCCACGCGCTTCTCCGTCCGGGCCTGGGCCTCGGCCAGTTCGTCCACGCGCTTCTCCGTGCGGGCCTGAGCCTCGGCCAGCCGGTCCAGTACCGCCTCTATGCGGGCAAACCGGGCCTCCGACGCCTCCCGGTACTGCCGGAGTTCCTCCTCCGTGCGGGCCTGGGCCTGAACGAGGGCCTGTACGGCGGCCTCCGTGCGGGCCTGGGTCTCGGCCAGCCGGTCCAACGCCGCCTCTATGCGGGCAAATCGGGCCTCCGACGCCTCCCGGTACTGCCGGAGTTCCTCCTCCGTGCGGGCCTGGGCCTGAACGAGGGCCTGTACGGTGGCCTCCGTGCGGGCCTGGGCCTCCGCCAGGGCTCCGACCCGGACCTCGGTGCGCTTCTGAGCCTGAGCCAGTTTGCGTACCTCGGCGGAGAGAGCCTCTATGTCCTCCCGCCGGACGGCCAGTTGTTCCCGCAACTGCCGCTCCACGGCCTCCACCAGTTCCACCATAGTCATCTGCCATTCCTGTGGAAGCCGCTGGACAATCTGGACGTAACTGACCATATCCTCCTCCCAACAGGGAGTATAGCACAGATTGAGTTATCTGGCAATTTTCCAGCCTGATGGGATGTGTCCCAAGATTGTAGGACAACTGCTCGCCGTTGTCCTACAAAGCGGAGAAGCCCAACAAAAGTGGAACACATCCGCCTGATGCCCACCCGCGTTCATCCGCGTCCAATTTCTTCTCCTGGAAATACTCGCTGAACGCCCGGCAGCCGGTCAAAGTGTTCGTCAAAACTGAAGATTTGTGTCACCCCTCGCTTCTGCATCCGGGCCGCCACCAGAGCATCCGTAAAATCCACGTTCTTTGACTCGTAGAGAGACAAAGCCTGAAGCAGGGTGTCCCTGTCTTCTGCCTCAATCCCGTCCTGGAGCAAAAATTCTCTGAGGACAGGAGCAATCTGGGCTGGCCGGTAGCGGTAGAAAGATTGGAGCACCCATACCACCTCGGCCACCACAATGGATTCCACGATTAACCGCAGTTCTCCTCGCTCCACCGCGTGAAACAGAGAAGCGGCCCGTTCGGCCATCTGGGGCGGGTCGCCGGTGAGAAAGCGGAGAATCACGTTGGCGTCTACGTATCCCTGATTCACCCGCTGACCTCCTGAAGTAATTCCTCCCCCCGCTGACGGCGGATCTCCTCCCGGATTTGCGAATGGCCCGGGAAAGGAACCGTAGCGGGCAGTACCCCCTGCAACTGGCTCAGCGGCCGCTGCCGGAGGGGGATGATGACGGCCCGGTCGCCCTCCAGGGTGATCAGGACGCGATCGCGCGGCTTCAAATTCAGTGTCCGACGCACTGTTTTCGGAATTGTCACCTGCCCCTTTTGGGTTATGGTCGTAGTGTGCATTTTTCCTCCCTACAGGCTAATTCTGGCCACATTATAACATATTGTTGTACTTTTGCCAATAAGTAATACTTCTGGTTTGAATGCGATACCTGTGCCCTTTGTGGCAGGTGGTTACGAAAAGAGGGTATGTGGGGAAAAACAGACGATTCGGGATTTGCCACGAATTTCACGAATGGATATGAATTTTTTATTTGAATTCGTGAAATTCGTGCAATTCGTGGCAAAAAAAGGCCGACCGCATACGCCCGCCTGGGCTTTGAGATTCCCGATGTCTGGGTGGTGGGGTACGGCCTGGGGGCTCCGCCGAGCTGTTCCCTTCACATCCACATCGCGGTGATGAAGTGGGAGGTGTACGAATCCCGCCGAGTTAGGGCTGGGGGAAAACAAATACGGTGCAACGACAAAGCCGTTGCGCCGTATGTGAAAGAAAAAGCTCCTCCTCTGTGGGGTGAGGAGGAGCTTGTCAGAGAAGATCCCACGAATCAGACGCTACTGGTTAAACCCGTTATAAGTAGCAAGCGTATCACGCGGGAAAACAGGGGTGTTTTGCCGGCTCTGATTCACAATGGCAAACAGACCAGTGCCATCAGAAGTCTTGCACACAGCACCCCCGATGAACTTGGCTCCGGTGCCATACACATCGTTCTGTAAGAACACCACGGAAGCGCCAGTTCTAGTAACGTTGGGTGGATCTGCAAAACCAGGTGCCGGTTTAAAATCGCACGTAATTTGGTGCGGGTTACCATCTGCAGTGGCCAAGTTGATAGAAGTATAAACCCATCCCCTGGTCGCGTCCCCATTGCGGCTCTGGATCAGCGGCAAGACAACAGTATCAGTAGCCGCAGCAGGGTCAAAGCCCTCATATGCCGAGCCAGTACCGTAAGCCGGCCCTTGCTGGTTCACCACACAAACCAGCGGCACGGCAGGATCTGAAGTGACCCTTGCGCTACCCACCCACCTGGTCGTGCCCTGGTAATCTTGCAGGAACACAGCCACCCCATTAGGGGGCGCACTTTCGGTTTCAGCAGGCTTGGCACCGTAGCCGCTTTCGGGGATATAAGTGACCGTTACGGTGGTAGTTATGGTTTGGTGAATGTTCTGGCAGTTGATGCTGGTGCGGTTGCCGTTGTTGTTCTCTTGAATCAACGGCAGCATGACTGTTGTAGAACCATTGGTGAACGCATTATATGTGTAAAGTTGATAGGCAGAGGGATATCTCTGGTTTACCGTGGTCGCCACACCAGCGATAGAATCGTTAGCGACATCAACTACAGAGACGGTGGCGGAACCCACCCACTTGGTAATACCACTGAACTGGCTCAGCGTGCTCAGATCATAGGTTTTTGCTGCCCCGGGCTTGATAGTGTCATTAATATCAGAGATAGGGGGATAGGTACTGCCCGCCTCTGGCGTAAAGCGGATAATAATATCCGCATCCGTGCTGCCTGTGTTCTGCACGTTAAAGGTAGTCGTATTGTAGGCATTGCCCTTCATCACCAGGGGGAAATAAATAGTGGGTGCCCCTTGCTGGAAACCTACGTAACTCCCGAGTCCTTTCTGGGTGGTATTGACGATCAAGTTGGTTACCACAACCACCGGTTTATCGGAAGAGACGACCACCGAGCCATTAAACCCCTCGGGAGCGTGAATAGGGTAGTAAGTGTTGGACTGCCCAGGCTGGACAGTATCGGTGGGAGATACTTCAACTCCCCCGTCTTGCCGATAATAGGTAATAGCAATGGTAGCGGCCTCAGTATCGCTCAGGTTCAGAACTTGGATACTGGAGTCCCATACGACTCCAAACCCCTGAGCATGGATGCGGGCACCAGCAGGAACAGCGACAACGGATGCTACCAGTGCCGCAAGCACTGCAAGAGATGCTAATACCCTTTTCATGATGAACCTCCTTTTGTGAGATTTTTGTTTTTAGTATACGACCGAGGCGGCATAGAATCAATACCACTTACGGGTAGTCGGTGGTGAGGTAAACGTAATTCCATACTACGCGACCGGCCGGATTGAGCAGTGTCAGGAGATCGCCGGGGTCGTGGAGGGCTGGCTGATCCAGCCACCGCATTTCAACAGCCACATTGGCTGGGCATGGGCCGTTGCAGACCTTGAAAGTGCCATCGGGCGACAGGGTGACATCAGGCAGGAAGGTATGCTCCAGGGTTTGGGGATCCAAAAGAGCCCAGCCAGTTATATTTTGCTCCGAGGTCGTAATGTTTTTTATAACGACGATTTCAGAGCCGTCTGCGCTATGTATTACCTCGGAAATAATCAGTGGTGAAATCGCAGGGTCAGGCGTGGTTGTCACCAGCAGACTTGCTTGGGGTGTCAGGTCCGTTTTGCTAAGAGGGGAGGGCGAAGGGAGAGGGGATACTCTTTCGGGCTTCAGTGCACAACTCGCAAAAAGTAGCGATAGAACACAGCACAGCCACACACTCCATTTTAGCACACGCATGACATCTCCTCCTTGGGAAACTTACCGGTGATGGGAAAGAGTGATTCTTCTCGGCACAATCGTCCAAACGCCAGCCCAGATGAGTTCAAATATCATCACACACACACGGGCGAATAGAGCAAACGCGATGGCTATAGGCATGGGAAAGCCCAGACTTATAAGATAGGCCAGCGCCAGTTGCCGCACTGCCGGGGTCGGCAGAAAAATCAACTGGCCTAACCACCCTGCAAGTCCCGAAACTGCTGACACGCTGATCAGGAACGGAATTTCCTCCGGGGGGATCTCACAAAGCCCTGATATTAGGAAATAATACAGCACACCGCTATTCAGCCAGATGATCATGAACAGGCCTGTCCAACTCGCTGTGTGACATACATTTATCACATTGCCTATGGGGGGTCTCTTTAGATAAATCAGAGATTTGTTCACAACAATGAGAAACCGTTGCGGAAACAAGATAAGCATCATTGGGGCCAATAACAGCCCCGACAAGAGAAGGCCAAGATACCCTTTTAAAGAAAAAACACCTAAAAGCAAAGTCAGACCTGTAACCAATGTTGCACTCAGTAAAGTCACAGCAACCTCTATGGCCATAGCAGTCAAGGTAATCTCACGAGGCACACCCAAAGCAACATAAGCCTCAGTACGTGCAGCCAGGTAAGGGAAAAGTGTAGGCAGGCGCTGAGATAAATTGGTAAGGCAAAAGATGCGTACATGCTCCCAGAAAGTTTTAACTCCACTGATACGCCCCATAATCAATGCCCAACAACAGGCTGTTAGCAGCAAGCTGATAGAGTGAACTCCAAAACTGACCAGCAATGAGCGGGGATGGAAACGCCATTGAACGTTCTGTATTTGCTTCCAGTCAACAACAGCCTTGTAAAGTATAAATATGACAGCAATAACAACCAGTATCACCCAAAAAATTCTTGCGATCTCTTTCTGGCGTGTTTTCAGTTGTTGCAATAATGAGCTATTCCGAAGATGCCTGACGAGCCAACTCATATATCTCCAATTCAGGTGTAGAATACACCAACTGGCATTCCTGGGCAAGCAGCGAACGTACCAGGTGGGTAATATTCTCTCCGTAACGGATGTAAGTGAAGCGTTCCAGCCCCACGGGACGGAAAAGGATATGCGTGAATCCCCTTGCCCGTAAGGCATTGGCTAAATCCGCAGCGTCTTTGAGCTCCTCAAGCCGTAAGGCCCTCTGGCTAATGGGGTTGGCCCACATATAGTTTCGGTCCAGATAATACCCACGAGATTCGTACAGAGCTAGCAAAACATAGGCATCATCGGGCAGAACCTTGTTAGCATACGCAAAAGCAGCATAACCGGGTACCTCTCGCAAAAGAAATTCCTCGCGGGTCAGTTGCCCGGACAAGAAGGGCCAGTGAGCGCTCACCCGTGCGCGACCTTCAGGGGTAGCAAGCCAGCTGGTGCAGGCCAAAAACAGTGCGATCCCGCTCCGAATCAGAAGCCCTAATTGCTCTTTGCAAAGATTGATCAGCCACTCAATTCCAATGGCGGAAAGCAGAGCTAACAAGGGGGTAATTGGCATCAGAAAGCGAGATTGATGGGTCTGAAGGAACCAGGCTGTATAGAATATGAGTGTAACCATCGACAATGTTCGCAAATGATTCCGCAGAGAATTCCTGCCCCAAAGCAAAGCAGGGAGAGCAAGCGGCAACCCTATCAAGTAATGCATGCCAACGCTAAACTGGAGGGGACCAAACAAAAAGGGGCGCGTAGACAAACGCCAAAGTCCCAGGAGCCAATTGACCGGTGTAAGGGGGAGATTGGGTTTCCGTATAAAACCCAGAAGGTATTCATTGCCTAAAGCGTCCCAGTTCTTCCCGCCGAAAATCTCCAGTAGAAATGGCCAGAAGGGATTGCCTGTGTGGACCCAACTTTTTAAATACCAGGGCATTACCACTGCGAATGAGATCAGTCCATAGGAAACAAAGTATTGGATGCCTTGCTTCCATTGAGGATTTGAAGATGAACGCATCATAGTGACAACGGCGGTAAGCAGGCCGAGAATGAATGGTACCAGAGCACCGTTCAATTTTGTGCTGGCAGCCAGGCCTCCAAATAAGGCAGAAAGCACCAATGACCTTATATGCCCGGTTTTCGTCCATTCCACAAAACAGAATGTCGCAAGAAAAGTAAAGAGGGTAAGAGTCGGCTCTATCAAAGCAGTGCCTGCAAGGGTAGTAACCATCGGGGTTGATAAAAATAATACCCCTGCGAGCAGGCCGACCGATGACGCGAGAATCTTTTTCCCCAAAAGATAGAGTCCCCAGCACGTTAGCAATACGGAAACCCATTCTATCAGGTGAGAAAGCGTTTCTGAGCGCAGCAACAAGCCCAGAGTAAACAGCATCTCGCCTTCCATGGGCCAATTTGAATACGGGATAAAGGGAATATACACAATTGAGCGATGGTTTATATAGATTTTTGGAACGGCCAGGTGGTAAGCCGCCTCATCCCACCACACGGGGGGAGAGAGAGCACCAGTCAGAAGCGGGTAAATAACGCTCAAAACCAGCACTACAAACATAAAGAGAGAAAACCATGAAAACTGTGGCAATCGTGCAATCTCCTGAAAAACCTGGCGATGCCTGTAGAAGTCAACCAGAGCAAGTACAGTTCCCGCAAGGGTCACCAGCCATGCAGCCGATTCATAGAGAAGGCCGAGCATTCCCAAAACATACGTTAAATGGGCTAATACCCCCAACCCTAAGGCAATGGAGAAAAGATAATAAATTCCTGTACTGGGAGTTATTTTTACTGCTTTAATGATCTGAACGCCATAACCAAATGCTCCCAGCACAAAGAGAAACAGTAATCCCATCTGGTGCAACAAAAGCAGAGCAAAATGAGCAAGTTCAAAGATCCGAACCCCTGCATACCATCCCGCTGCGGCACCAAGAACGAGTAGCCAGACAGTCCATCCTAAGAGCACTATACTTGATGGAAAGCGCCGTTTACCCATAGGGACCCTTCTGGGCGATGTAAAGAACCGAGAATGTATGTCCGGTGTGACGTAGCAAGAAAGCAATTGGGAAGGTGACAACCCTACATAACACCGAACGGGCTAAAATATGAGCGAAAGATCCTATCACCTTAAGCCCTTGCGAATCTAGCCAGTATCCTAAACTTCTAAAAGCCGTAGACAAATTGCCAGCGAAATTCTTAACACTTCTAACGCGAAATCCCAGGAGACCTAACTGATTGGTGAGTGTAGGGACGGGGAAAAGATGTAAATGTCTTGGTGCATCAAAGTCTCTCCACCAAGGGCCGAACAGTTTCGCTCCCCACGAATTAGGATCAGGAGTTTTGATAAAGACCCATCCTCCTGGCTTCAGGATGCGATAAGTTTCTTGCAGACACTCTTTTGGGTCAGGCGTGTGTTCTAAGACATCCCACCATGTCACCACATCAAAGTAATTTTCTGGTAATTTGGCCTCTAATAATGTTTGCTGGAACACCCGAAGTCCAAAGCGTTCTCGGGCAATTCGTGCAGGGAAAGCAGCGGGTTCTACACCGTAAACTTCCCAACGCCCAGAACGCCTCATTTCGTTGAGAAAAATGCCAGTGGAACAGCCAACATCAAGTAATCGTCCACCCTGTTGGTACTTTGAGACTACCCGGCATTGACGCAATATCCCATAACGTTGAATAAGAGAAAGGTATTTCCGAAGAAAAGGGTCGTACCACTCCGGGTAATAGGGCTGCAGTTCCTCCCATGTGGGCTGCGGGTTCAGAAAAAGCAAACCGCAGTTCTCGCATTTAACCAGCGTAAACTCTCCTGGGAGTCCCAATTGAAGGTCCCTCAGCACATATAGAAGATTCGCGGATGAACTTCCGCAAAAGTTACAATTCACAAGCCTCACAAGTCCTTGCCTTAAGAAAGATTAGCAATTGAGCTGGATCCAAGACTGCAGCATAAAGATTGCCCAGAGCTCTGAAGACCAATCACGCCACCCGCTGCTGTGCTCATACCACATACGGCGGATTGTATATATGTTGAATAGCCCGGAATCTTGTTTCATTGTTTCCCAGAATAGTTCTCTCAACTCCTTCGTTAGCCATTGGCCGATAGGAGGATTAAAATTGGCCTTGGACCGGTGAAGAACTGCCGGTGGCAACTCCTTTCTAAAAGTCTCACGTAGAATAACCTTACCGCGCGCCGAATGCACTTTGTAAAGATCTGGTAAGGCAAGGGCAAACTCCACCATCGCGGGCGATAAGAAGGGGGTGCACACCCGGATATCACTCTGTTGCTCCACAGCTGATAATTTCGGAAATTCTACGCTGCTACTAATTGCGCTCAATGTCATATAGGAGACAAGTGCAACACGACCTGGGAAGTCCGCGTACGCTTCGCTTGGGAATCGCCCAAGAAGGTCAAGTAATATCTCGCCACCAAGATCCTTATCCAAATACCCATTCAGGAAGCAGAATCTTGGAAAGCAAAGGAGGTGGGATGAATCTTGACCAGAAAATTATGCGCTCTTCCCAAGAAGGAATTTCTGCGCCCTGTATGAAGTGCTGCCCCCTGTAAATGGTTCGGGTGAAGGACCAGCGGCGGGTTGCAGGTAAGGCCTGCAAAAGAGGTTTAATTATTGCGCGCAAAATAGGAGGTAAATGCATGTAAAAAGCTCTGTAATATTCGGCTAAAAACTTGGGGGATCCCCCGAGAAGAGCATCCGCCCCTGTTCCATCCAAGACCACCTTTATCTCTCTGGGTATATGGAGGGCGAGAAATACCTCCGGCAACAACGCCATATCAGCTACTGGTTCCGGTAAAGATGCGTTGATCTGCTGCACGAGGCCAACAGCATCGGAAGGGGAAAAACGATGAATCTCTATGGGGATTCCCAACCCTTTGGCAGCAAGCGCTGCATATTTGGTTTCGTCGCCGATAGAACGAGGAAAATAGCCTACCGAAAATGCAAATACAGGAGCAAGGTGGCGAGCCACCGATGCTACAATTGTAGAATCCAGGCCTCCGCTCAAGAAAATCCCGACAGGTGCTGAGGCATCTTCTACGCATAATTGGATTGAGCGATATAGTTGATCCCTTAGTGCCTTCTGAGCTACAGGAAAAGAGTCCGCATATGGTTCTATTGCGCTTTCGGGCCAATAATTGCTGACTGCTATGCCGGAAGGACCTATTTTAATCACTCTCCCCCCGGGCGTTTTAAATACTTTAGCAAGCAAAGTCCAGGGCGCGGGGATACCCTTAAGCAGCAGATACAGATTTAAACCCTCCCGGCTGATTTGCAGTCTACCGTTCCTATACAATATACCAATAGGCTGGGGATGAGAAGACCATATAACTCCCCCTTCTTCCACAGTATAGTATAGCACTTGACGTCCAATGGGGTCTCCCGCTAAAATTACATCTTGCCTCAAATCATCCCATGCAATTAAGGCCCCGCTTCCTAATTGGGTTTGAATTTTGCCGAGGGAAACTTCCAAAGAGTAACGTTTAACAAGCGCTTCCGAGATTTGTCCGTCCAAGAAACAGCCTGTTGAGTTAAAAAGAATTAGATGTAATGAATCCATGTGAATAATGCGTATTTTGCGTTTGGTAACCTGAGTACTCCAATAGACAAAGCCAAGCCCTCGCTCCGAGCGAAAAACAATCCCTTCCTTCTCCGTAATCTGTGTAATAAAATCATATAGGCGTTGGGGAATCTTTTCAATATCCCAAAAACACGCGCCCACAAATGTGTCCAATTGCGTGATCTTAGTGAATCTATTGTCTTGCATCCGGCTCATACCATCCTTCTAATAATCCTTTCCAATATGGGACAACCAATTCCCATTCTTTTCTTGCCACATATCTAAAAGAATACCCAAAGGCCAAAAGCCAGAGAGCGGCATAAGTTAACCACGGATGGGGACCGTGCCGGTAACGGCGATAGAACCGAACCCGATTACGAGCGCGAATGCGAACGAAAAACCTCTTGTTTTTCCCTGTGCTTTGCGCAGCTTTATGGTAAACTACAGCGTGGCCTACGCAAACTATACGATAACCCTTTTCCCGTGCCCGCCTGCAGAAATCCGCATCCTCATAATACATGAAATAACTGGTATCAAATAGGCCGACTTTATGAAAAACTTCGGAGCGAACCATCATCGCACAACCTGTGACGTAATCAAATTCCATCACTTTGTTGTATGCTGGATGGTCACGTTTCCTGTAGCCAAAACCTATAGGCAGAGGCAACCAACGATATGAGCGATCACCCAAACTGAAAATTTTAGTACGCTGGTGATAATAAAGCACCTTGGGCGCGGCTATGCCTATGGTCTTATCGGATTCCATCACCTCCACCAGTTGCAATATAGCCAGGGGCTCTGTAGCCGTATCGTTATTCAAAAGGAAGATGTAATCAGCCCTTTTGTCTAAGGCCCTAAAGATGCCTTTGTTTAGTCCAAACGCATACCCACGATTGTGTGAAAGAGACACAATCTCCACATTGGGGTAATGTGTGGATACGAAAGCAACCGAGCCATCTGACGAGCCATTATCTACCACCACAATCGTAAGAGGCTCATACTCAACTTGAATCAGGGAATCTAAGCATTCGCGTAAGTCCTCTTTCCCATTCCAGTTCACTATCACTGAGACCACGTGTGGTTTGCTCATACTCGTTGCTCCATTTGCAGGTTTCTATACACTTCATAAGTACATTCCATCATCCTTTGGACGCTAAATTGATAAGCAGTTTCAATTCCTCCTTTGGCTAAATGAGATCGCAAGTTCTCATCCTGGAGAAGCCGAATGATGACCTGGGCTAATTGCAGATTATCACCAGGAGAGACAAGGAGGCCGTTGTAACCATCTTTTACTATTTCTGGTATTCCTCCAACACTTGTCCCTACAACAGGAATTCCACAGGCCATGGCCTCCAAAAAAACTACCCCAAGGGCCTCTACAAGTGAAGGCATGGCAAGAACATCAGCTTGGCTATATAACTTTAAGAGGTCTGAACCTGACCTCCATCCCCAGAAGCGAAATGCATGTTCAACGCCCTCAGCGCGGCACAACTCCTTCATCCTGGGAATACAACGGTCTTCTCCTACCACCCAGAATTCAGTTCTGGGCAAAGACGCCAAAATATAGGGTGCAGCGCGAATTAATACAGGCAGTCCTTTCCGCTGCATATTACTTCCCACAAACAACACACGCTTTGGAGCATTGTGAGGCAAGGATGCCCGCGTAGATAACACCGAGGTACATTGCTCTGGGTTTATAGCCTTATAACAAACTCTGACTCGGTGAGGAGACACAGGGTATTTCTCTATCAGGACTTTTGCAGTATAATTGCTATTTGCTATAATTGCTCCAATCTTAGGATACACATTTCTCTCGCATATTCTGAGGAATCGGTAGTAGAGCCACCGAGATAGCCAGTCCGAATAAAACTGGCGATAATACATTATGTCCCTGTCTTCCGCTGCGTAGGTATCGTTAACGTTCCCCACAACACAGCCATAGCGAGATTGACTATAAAGCAAAAATAAGGCCTCGCGAGCGTCTGTAAAATGAATAATATCAAAAGAAGTACTTACACAAGACAACAAGCGAGCGAAGAGCCAAGATAAGGCTATCCACCGCGCGTGGGAATACCGCAACAAGGGACGATGGACTCCAACGAAGGAAAAGGGGATATCTCCAGCGGGACGTTGATCTAATGGGGCTACCACGGTCACGCGATGCCCATCTTTGACCAATTCCGACACGAGATAGTTGGCATGCAATCCAATTCCACTAATTATCTTGCTATACTGCTGAGTTACAATGCAAATTGACAATTTCATATCTTACAACGCCATAAAGTTTAACAAGATTGATAATCCATCCGCAACCGCCCCGATAGTCAGCTTTTCTTGGAATAGCGTATGCCCTCCTCTTGCGATATGCTCGCGCAGTGTCGGGGTATCTGCCAACTCGCCGATTGCTTCTGCCAATGCGATTGGATCTCCCATTGGCACGGCGTAAATATGTTCTCTATGCACAAACAGTTCCCGGGTTGCTGTATTATCTCCCACAATAGTGGGCTTACGCATAGCAATAAACTGGAAAGTCTTGGTAGCAATCACACGGGTGGCTTTTGGCACTATAGAGAAATGCCCCCCCAAGCAGATAGAAGCACGTGCAATATACACAGGTAGTTGATCCATTGGAATCCAACCAACCAAACTCATGTTTTTCAAATCAAAGCGTCTTATCATCTCTTTTATTTTGCGAAACTGCGGACCGTTGCCACCGATTGTGAAATGAATATCCCGTCGGTTTTTCAACAGCGCAGCCGCCTGGATGATAACTTCAGTGCCGTGAAGTGGAAGAAATGATCCGTAATAGAAAACCTCGCAATAGGCAGAAGAAGGTGATATATCCGGGTGTGGGTAGAACAATGACTCATCACACCCCACATATACAACCCTCAACTTTTCCTTTGGAACGCCGATCGCTTGAGCAAAGTACCGGGCATTGGCCTGTGTGTCTGTGATTACAAGGGATGCCTTCTGGCAGCTCTTCTGATCTAACCAATACGCCAAGCGCCCCGGCAGAGATCGGGGGCGAAAAAGAGCCCGATCTTCACACAGCGTGTCATATGTGGAAACATATGCGTCCAAAATGACAGGTTTTCGCTGAATTAATGAGAGTAAAAGCGCCAAGGGCTGGCCATAAAAACCAGCCCAACAAATGTCATATTCCTGGTCATAGGTTATGAACCGGATCAGGCCCGTCAAACTGCGGAAGGGGATATTTCGTCCCTTGCCGGTCAATATTGCCACATCGCAGAATTTTTCCAAAGCAGCAAGCAGGACCCGATTTCGGATATAACCGGCCTCACGCCCGGAGATAAAGAGCACACGAGGTTTCATTGAACCGACCAAACCCTAAATTCACATTACGGCACTGGATGAAACAGCGATCCAGGTACAAACATACCGGCCCAACGAGAGCCATCTTTATTGTTGTGCCAACTCCGAAATCGGAACCAGAATCATCTGCCCCTCCCGCGCTACCTGCACACCTTCCTCCTCCATCCCCACCTCCGCCCCCACCCACGGCCCGTACAGAAATACCGTCGCAGCGCGGAAATGGGATATGCCGGAATACGCCACATCCAAACCGGACGAGCCTCCCGCGCGCTCCAGGGCCTCTGCCCGGCCACCCTCACTCAGAGGGAGCAGGAGGACCTCTGCCGAACCGCTGCTCTCACCCAGGCGGAAACGATACGCCCCCATCTCTGCTCTACCCACCAGGTGCCAGGTGACTGCCCCTTCGGCCCCCGCCGGCCCCCGGGCCTCATCCACCACCACAACCGGCCCGCTGTTGTAATCTGTTGTAATAAAGATAGTGCGTTCGTTCACTTCCCTGTTGCTTCCAATTCATATACTCTTACCACTGGCCCTCCCCGGGTGTTTGAGGGACGAAACTCCTGCAACAACTTTGCTCTGGTAAATAGCGCCTGATAGAATGCCGTCTCAGCAACGTATCGCTCCGGTTCGGCTAGGTACCGCCCATACATAGCGCTGCTGACCACAAGATAACGATATCCCTCACGGGAGTAATCATCCAGCGTCCGCTCATAAGCCAGTGAAGATCGCTCAAAAAGTATATAATCCGTACCGGCTAATGGAGCAGTATACGCTTCCTGAGCGATCCGGCTTCCAGAAGGCACGTTGGCCAATATCCATTCGCGAGCAAGCACACGGGTGCTGGGATTGAATCCCTGGATCCCTACTATCACAGTGCGATAAAGTGGCCAGGCCGAGGTTAGCAGGAGTAACCCCGAAAGGACTGCCCCTGTTGACGCTTTCAATCTCTTTGCGAAGGCTATAGCGATCTGATCCAAGGCTCCTGCGCTGAATAGCACCACCACAGGGATGATCTGAATAATCCAGCGATGCCAGTGTAGAGGGGAAAAACTGATACCTCCCAGAAATAACCCTACAAAACCAACCAATAAGATTTGCTTCGGTTGGAATTTCCAAACAGCCAGGAGAAGCCCAACAGCCGCCAATATTGCACAAGGCCGGGTTATTGCGCCAGGTATTGCCTGGGTAAGGTAGAAGCACAGATTGCCTATAGGAGATAACCCATCAGCACCAAGGTGGGTGCTTCTTGCTTCCACTTTCAGGTTCTGCATTGCAGTGTCAAAATCCAGAAATTGGAAAAGTGCTGCCTCCACAATAACAGGCCGTCCACAGCCAGGAGAACAGCCGTCAAGACAACCATAAAATAGCGTGTGGCAATCGCCAGCCCAACGACCAAACCAGCAGCAAATTGCTTGCTGATCCCCGACTTCTCGTACAACTTTATACACAACCAGAGGCCAAGCAAACCAAAAAACATTGCCGCGCTATCCGTACGTACCATCCGGGCATGGGTCAAAGCCAGCGGCGAAAGCACAGACAACCAGGCGGCAATCAACCCAACACGCTTCCCCGAGACCTTTTCACCCAATTTGTACACCAGCGGCACACTCATCATTGCGTATACTATGGCCAACAATCTACCCAGGAGATAAAATTCACTCGGATTGGCCTCAAATACAGTTTTCAGGTTGGGATCAGGATGCAAAAACATCCCACGATGGGTTAAGGCAAACCATACACGAAACAGGCCAGCAAGTGGATATATGACTGTTGAACCAGGGTGACCAAACCAATGAGGATTCAGATCCCCCGAAGCAGCAATGCCGATTGCAGCTCGCACAAATATAGGTTCATCCGCCTCAGGAGTATATGGCAAATTCTGGCGAATGCCCAGGACGTGAAGCGCAAAAGATGCACCAGCGATCAAGACCAGTATCCACTGGACACCGGTCCAGGTGTTGCTGCATCGTGCAGGCAACCACTTTGCGCCTCTGTTTCTGCGCCCATCCATGTGCTCTGCTCAAGGACCCACTATCCAACCGGCCTGTCCCTCAGGGACGGCCAACATTCTACTACGACCCCGCGCCCCTGTCAAGTCCTGCCCCCCCAGAGCCACCCCTCCCCTTGCCCATTGGTCATTCCGTCATTGGTCATTTCTCATTGGTCATTCCGTCATTGGTCATTGGTCATTTTCTCCCTGGTCATTTCCCGCTTGCTCTCTGCTACCCCTCGGCGTATAATACGGGCTGTATTCCGGAGACCATTGGGGGAGCAGCATGACGCTGGTCTACGGGGCCATCGCATGGCTGGCGGGTATCGCTCTGGGCAAGGCCCTCCATCCGCCCTGGCAGGCCCTGCTCCTCCTCGGACTGGCGGCCATCGTCGTCGGGATTGGCTGGCGGGATCAGCCCCCCATCCGCTCCTTCTGCGCCCTTCTCCTGGTGGCCGTGCTGGGGGCGGGACGGCTCCTCGTCGCCCTCCCCCGCCTTCCCCCCAACGCCCTGGCCCACTACAACGACGTGGGCCCCGTCCTCATAGAGGGGACCGTCGCCGCCGCGCCGGATGAACGGGATACCCATACCCGCGTGCGCCTGCGGGCCGAATCCCTCACCCTCCCCGACGGCCAGCGGGTCCCCGTTCAGGGGACCGCCCTGGTCTACCTCCCCCGCTACCCCACCTTCGCCTACGGCGACCGGTTGCAGGTCACCGGCCTCCTGCAGACCCCGCCCGAATTCGCCGATTTCGCCTACCGCGAGTACCTGGCCCAACAGGGAATCTTCTCCCTCGTCCGGCGGGCCCAGGCCGTCCGGGTGGGGCAGGGGACGGTGAACCCTCTGCAGGCCGTCCTCCTCTCCTTCCGGCAGCGCGCCCAGGCGGTGATCGGCCGCATCCTCCACGAGCCAGCCGCCTCCCTCCTGACCGGCATCCTCCTGGGGGTGGAAGGCGGCATCCCGAAGGACGTCAGCGATGCCTTCGCCGCCACGGGCACCAGCCACATCGTCGCCATCAGTGGGTTCAACATCGCCATCATCAGTGGCCTCTTCTACCAGGTCTTCCGCCGCTGGTTCGGCCCCCGACGGGCCGTCTGGCCGTCCATCGCGGGCATCGCCCTCTATACTCTTCTGGTGGGGGCGTCGGCGTCGGTGGTGCGGGCCGCCATCATGGGTATCCTCTACCTGCTCGGACGGCACCTGGGCCGCCCCACCTACGTCCCCGCCTCCCTGGCCGCTGCCGCCGTCGCGATGACCCTCGGGGACCCCCTGGCTCTGTGGGACGTCGGATTCCAGTTGAGTTTCGCCGCCACCCTGGGGCTGGTGCTCTACGTAGACCGGTTCCAGCGCGGGGCCCTCCGCCTCCTGACCCGCGTGGCCTCCGAGGAGCGGGCCCGGCAGGCCATGGGCTTCCTCTCCGACGCCCTTCTGGTCACTCTGGCTGCGCAGATCGCCACCCTCCCACTGACCCTCTACTATTTCCGCCGCCTCTCCCTCGTCTCCCTCCTGACCAACTTCCTGATCCTTCCGGCGCAGCCAGCGGTGATGATCTGGGGCGGACTGGCGACCCTGGGTGGGTTGCTCTGGCTTCCCCTGGGGGAGGTCCTGGGCTGGGTGGCCTGGCTCTTCCTGACGTACACCATAGAGGTCGTCCAGTGGGCGGCAGGTATCCCCTACGCCTGGGTGGACGTGGGCCGGATGACGGCGGCGGGGACGTGGGCCCTCTACGGCGGAATTGGCGCACTCACCGCCGTCGCGGACCCCCAGATACGGGCTCGCCTGCGCGCCCTCTGGGGGAGTCTGACGGGGCGCCTGAGCGACCGTCTCCTGCTGGGCACCGCCGCGCTCCTTCTCCTGCTGGCGGGGGTTGCCCGCTTCTCCCTGCCCGACGGCCAGTTGCACGTCGTCTTCCTGGACGTGAAGGGCGGGGACGCCGTCTTCATCCGCACCCCGTCGGGGCGGCAGGTACTGGTCGGTGGGGCGCCGGGGACGACGGACCTCCTTTCGGCCCTGGGCCGCCGGATGCCCTTCCGGGACCACGACCTGGACCTGGTCATCCTCACCCGTCCCACAGAAGACGTCCTGCCGGGCCTGATCGCGGTGCTGGAACGGTACCCGGTCCGCCACCTGATCGCCCGTGACGAGGACTGCGCGGGCACCCTCTGCGGCCACTGGCGGCGGGTGGTCTCGGAGAGCGTACAGGAGGTCTGGCGGGGGGAGCGGGGCCTGCAGATGACCCTGGACGACGGGCTTCTGCTCACCGTCCTCCACCCCGGCCCCCTCCCGCTGACAGGCCGGGATCACTCCGTCGTGGTGCGGTTGGACTACGGTTCGGTCTGTTTCCTGCTGACGGGGGACGTGGGGAAAGGCGGGCAGGAAGCGCTGGCGGACGCAGGGGCATGGCTGCGCTGCGACGTCCTGAAGGCACCGCACCATGGGGGAACTCCGGCCCTGACGGACCGCTTCCTGCAGTGGGTGGACCCCGAAGTGGTGGTGGTCCCGGCGGGCGACCTCTTCGCGCCGGAGCGTCTGGCGGCGGACCGACGTCTGGAAGATATGCGGGTCTACCGGATCGTGGACTGGGGGACGGTGGAAATCGTCAGCGACGGAAGCCGATACTCAGTGGTTAGCCGGTAGTGGTCAGCCGTTAGTGGTCAGCCGTTAGCCGTCAGTGGTTCGTGGCCTGTCGTCCGTGGTCTGTCGTCCGTGGTCCGTTGTCTGTGGTCTGTCGTCCGTGGCCTGTCGTCCGTGGTCCGTCGTCCGTTCACGGCCCCACCGTGACGTAGTCTCGGATTGCCGCGAAGATCGCTTCCCCGATGCCCGATACCTGCATCAGGTCCTCCGGGGTCTTGAAGGGTCCGTACATCTCCCGGTAGGCAACGATGCGCTGGGCCAGTGAAGGTCCCACGCGTGGGAGTTGTTGGAGTTCCTCCACTGTGGCTGTATTGATGTTGATGCGCGGGGCGGTGGACTCCGTGCGGGTGGGGGCGCCCCCGGGAAGGGTGGGTACGGGGTTCTCCTCCCCCTTTCGGGGGACGTAGACCTGCTGCTGGTCGGAGAGTTCGCGCGCCAGGTTGATGCGGTCCAGGTCAGCCTCCTGGGCCGGCCCCCCGGCGGCCCAGATCGCGTCCCGCACCAGACTCCCGGGCGGGAGCAGGTAGACATCCGGTGCCTGCACCGCTCCGGAGACGTAGACCCGCAGGGGCGCGGGGGTGGGCGTGGGGGTGGGGGTTGGGGTGGGCTCCGGGGTGGTCACCGTGATGGGCCGGCTGCGGGGATGGGGGGTGAAATAACCGATCAGTGCACCGACGATCAGGCTGAGGACCGAGCAGAAGACCAGCAGACTGCGGGAAGATACGGACGGCCCCATCGCATCTCTCCGTGAAAGATGACGGACCACAGACCACGGACAACGGACGATAACGGACTATTCCCGCCTTTCCAGTTCCTCCCGTCGCACCCGGTACAGAATCTCCTCCAGCATCCTCCGGTTCATCTGGATGAGGTCCGCCACCAGCCCAATGAGACAGACCTGGAAGCCCACGATGGTCAGGATGGCGGCCAGAATGAGGGATTGGACGTGGCCGCTGCCCCGGCTCTGCAGGTAAAAATAGAGAAACCGCAGGCCCAGGGCCAGTCCCCCGGCGATGAGCACGCCCCCCAACGTCGTGAAGACCCGCAGGGGACGGTACATCGTGTAGAACCGGACGATGGTGACGGCGGAGAGGGCCAGGAAGGAGGGGATGCTGCGGATGAGGCGGGACGGTCGGGTCTGGGGGTTGGTGCGCACCGGGACGTAGACAACCCGCATTTTGCGCGCCCCGGCCTGGATGAGGGTCTCCAGGGTGTAGGTGTAGTCGCTGAGGACGGTGAGGCGCAGGGCGGCCTCGCGGCTGAGGGCGCGGAAACCGCTGGTGGCGTCGGGGATGGGGATCCCGGCCGCCCGTCCCACAACCCAACTGCCCCACTTCTGGAGCCACCGCTTGAGGGGGGAGAAGTGCTCCAGCGCGGCCACCCCCCGGTCACCCACCACGATGTCGGCCTGGCCGTCCACGATGGGCCGGACCAGACGGGCGATGTCCTCCCCGCGGTACTGGTTATCGGCGTCGGTGTTGACGATGATGTCGGCGCCCAGGCGGAGCGCCGTCTCCAGGCCGATGGCGAACGCCGCCGCCAGCCCCTGGTTCTGCTTCAGCCGGACGACGTGGTCGGCCCCTGCTTCCCGCGCCAACTGGGCGGTGCGGTCGGTAGAGCCGTCGTCCACCACCAGCACCTCTACCCGGTCCACCCCCGGCAGGGAACGGGGCAGGTCGCGCAGGGTCTGGGGGAGGGTGGACTCTTCGTTATAGGCGGGAATCTGGATGATGAGTTTCACAAGGGAATGACCAATGCAAGGAATGACCAATGATGGAATGACCAATGGAATGGTCTGTAGAGGATTCTACCACGAGGAAGGGTTCCTGTCAACGATTTGGGCGTAGAGCGTCCTCATCATACCAGTCAGAGACGCTTAGGTTTCTGCGCCGCGCGATTTCTGTCAACGACTTGGGATATAGCGCCTTCATCTGCTCTACATGCTCCTCCATCATCGACGGGTGGACCCCGACGCGGAAGCGGGGCAGCAGATCCGGCTTATCTATCAGCTGCTGGATGGCGGCGCACCGTACAGAGGGAAGTTGTCAGCGGAAGGGCAATTCGCCTCGTACCGGTAGATCTGAAACGTAAAAGTGAAACGCCAGACGTAAGGTGGAAACCGCCGCGATTGACCGATGATAGTGGAGTTCCAGGTCAGATCTCCCGTTAGATGCCCCCGAAATTCCCCGGGCCACCAGGCGGTGGGGTCCGTCTGAGAGACGACGTATACTTCCTTACCCTGACATGCCCAAGAGTATATCGCTCCCTGGAGGGCCTTCTCATTCAGGTCGCCACTGTTTAACAAGAGCGCCTTTCGGCCATAGAAGGACCAAAGGGGAGCGGCAAACCATCCCACGACCGATTCATTCTGTTGAGGCTCAAAAAGAACCATGGCGTCTTCCGGCAGGTGCTCCGCCAGGGTTTTCAGAAAGTCCCAGGTTCCCATCGCTTCGTGGTAGAACCAGTAAGGCCCGGCGACGCCTAACAGCAAGACCGCTATCAGTCCCGCCAGTGCGATGGCGAGCCATCGCCAGCGACGCCGTTTGCCCAGCCAACACAGGGCAAAGGCGGCCAGCAATGCCATGCCTGGCAACACTTCCGGCACCAGCCGTCGCAGCGCGACCGGATACACCCTCGCCGTTGTATATTTCCAGAAGAAGACGACTCCGAAGGAGATGACAAACCCGATCAGGAGCACATGCTCGCTCCGGACCCGTTTCTGCCAGATAATCAGGACCAATCCCAATGCAGCCGCCCAGAATAGCAACGGGCTGACGTACCTCGCCGTTATAGCCATAATCTCTTCATTGTAGGTAGGAAGCAACTGGTCTCCAACGGCTACCATTTCCGGTATAAACGGGCGGATGTGCAAGCCATACACCAATCCCGCTATAACGGAGATGGAGAATACCCACCGGACAACCCGCTGCAGACGAACCGGGCTCAGGCGTCGGGCAGTCAATCCCACCAGAAGCAGGCCCAGGAGGCCCCCTGCGCCCAAACCGGCTATCTCTCCGGTGCCCATCTGGCCCAGGAAACGCAACTGGCCCATCATCAGTAACTCGGCGGTAGCACCGACGTAGGGCCGATTGGCTGTCCAGATAGCAAACCCCGACATCAACACTGCACAACCGAAACTGGATAAGAGCCCACGCCAGTCCTTCTGCAGAATCAAAAGGCCAATAAAGATCACTAAGGGAGCAAGTCCAATGAGAGCATCAATGCGAGCCGCAAAGGCCGCCGCCAGAGCCCCAATGCCTAACAGGTTGTCCGTGATTCGCCGGGTTCGGAGATAGCCCACCCAACCCGCCAGGCTCACCAAAATAAAGAATTGTCCCACGATTTCGGCGTATGGGGTGCGGGAAAAATGCAGTTGGGGGAAACTGAGCCCCAGCAACAACGCGGCCAGGGTCGCGGAAGCAGGGCCGAAGAGCCTTCTGCCCAGGAAATACAGCGTAACTAGGCTGGCAGCGCCAAAAAGAGGCGGTACCAGCAACATGCCCCGGGGCCCCAAAATCATCTGGAACAAAGCCATCCACACAATGACCAGAGGCTGGCGTGAGGAGACGACGATGTTTTGCTTGGGGTCCATCACATAATAAGCCCTGTAAAGAAGGCCCTGGTAAGATTGTATTTTAATATATGGCAACTGCCAGTCTGAGGGGATGTAAAATAACTGCTTCTGCTGTGAAGTCAACCCGTCCAGAGGATCGTAGTAATAGGTAAGACCCCCCGTACGGGCCAGCATCGTGGCTGTATTCGGATAGATTGCCGAATCACCCAAGAGGGGAAAATGCTCCGCAGGCCAGCAGAAGAGTAAGAGCCCCACCAGGAGCAGGAAAATTGGTATAAACTCACCGCGATGACTCTCCTGGACGCCCTGAGCACCAACCGGACGCCGCCCCCATCTTTCTCCTGCCCATCCCCCGAGGCCTGCCAGCAACCCGCTCAGGGTCATTTCAAAAGGCCGGAAGTGCCCAACCTGGGCAAGGACGGTTGCCACCAGGCTCCAAAGGGTCACCGCTATGCTCACGAACAGCCAGAGATCCTTGCTATTCAGTTTGTTGAGAACAAGCAGGATCCTGCGGGATTCCATATCGCCTCGTTTGCCAGATTCGGAACATGACCAGGGCCGGCAGCAGATGAATCAGAGGGCCAGCCGGAGCCCGCCGTAGGGCCCGCTTAGCCCGGCCAGCCGGTCCACAAGCGGCAAACCGGGAATCACTTGGCCGATGGCCGCTGCGGCCATCGGGATCATCCTTGTGGTACTGGCCAGCAGCCAGCAGTGCAAGCCAATTGGTTAAGAAGAGATTGCTTTGTAAATATCCTCCACCAGAGTCACGTGCTCATGTAGCGTCACTGGCCGCAATGACTCGCCACAGAAGCTGTATCGCTGCTCTGGGTGCTCAACTACCATTAACAAGGATTTACGCCAGGAATCGCTATCACCCGGCGGACATAACCAACCATTGATTCCATGTTGAACTTTTTCAGTAAGGGCTCCAAGGGAAGATGCCATAACCGGCACCCCTGCTGCAAATGCCTCCTGGATGACTACCGGAGAGTTCTCGTACCACAATGAGGGCACCACCACCACGTCCGTTTCAGCCAGCACGCGCCCCACGTCTTCATTTGGTATAGGGCCTTCCAAAAAGGTGTTAGCGGGATTTGCCAGTTGACGCAGATGAGCTGCATATTTAGGGAAAACCGTGGGGTCGCCGTAAATTCGCAGCACCGCCTTCTCCGCCGGAATGCCCCGAAAAGCCTCCACCACCACATGGACCCCTTTCTGCCAGGCAAGCGCTCCCAGGTAAGTGAACCGCACCCGACCATCGGCCGAGGGACGACGCGGATACCGCCGAATCCGCTCCACATCAATGCCGTGCTCCAGATAGATAAAACGCTCCGATGGGAAACCCGCCCGAACATACCGCTCAATGAGGAACCGAGATGGAGCGATCAGACAATCGGCTTTGAGGGCGGAGCGGCGCACCAGCGCATCACGGATCACAAAGAGAGGCGCAACGATTGGCCGTAAGAGCCGAGTTAGCGGAGAGCGAATGCGTGCCAGAGCGCAACGGGCGCAGTTCAAACCCAGGGCTTTGTCCCGGCAAATCCGGGCATCCGGCCAGATGAACTGAGAATTGCTGCAGAGGAACCAGTAGTCATGCAGTGTCAGCACGACCGGGAAGTCCATCCGCCGGGCAATCGGGATGAGACGCGCCGATAATGCCATTACGTGCTGGAAATGCACCACGTCCGGTCGTTCTCGGGCCAGAAAGTTGGCAAAGTCGCGTTCAATGGCAGGGTTGAGGAAAGTGCGATAAAACTCAATCGGTGGCAACGAACGATAGCCAACCAGAGGGGCCGACACACGATGTAAACGAATATTGTTGAGGGTCTCTTCGCGAGCCGCGAAAGGGCGGTGGTCAAAATCGGACCGAAAGTAGACCAACACAATATTTCCGCGCCGAGCCAATTCTTCTGCCAGGTTACGGCTATAGACTTCCGTTCCCCCTACACTGAATGGCGGGTATTTATGCGCAACAAGCAAAATCTTCATGTGTCAGATTCCTCTGCTCGCGGCCAGTAGCGTCTGAAGCGGGGACGGCCACGGGGGACATTGCTCACATCAAGTACTACGCTCTGGAGCAATAACTGGAAACCTAAGATCACAAATATGGCTGCCAACATTACAGTTCCTGCCGAGGCCGGCCTGCCCTGAATGGCGGACTTAACCCAATGGTAAATACCAAACCCACCTCCTAACAACACACCCAGGGCTCCAAACGCAATAAATAATGAGGCTGCAGTGATGTTCTGCCAGAAATATTGTCGCCATATTCTTTTGACGAACGCACGCGCTAAATATACACTAAATTCGAGTAGTGCCTGGTGTCCCTTGACCACTGTCTCAACTGGCCCTATAATTGTGGACGAATATAGAGTGAGGAGGTTCCCAATGGGCCGCAAGAAACAGATAGACACCAGTATGTATTTTTGTCCCCATACCGACTG
>Ga0209276_100543_pt1 | contig 50396 bp, 46 predicted proteins | sample DewCreD2012metaG_3_FD_185473 | JGI IMG/M metagenome (GOLD analysis project Ga0209276, IMG submission 185473) | Hot spring sediment bacterial and archeal communities from British Columbia, Canada, to study Microbial Dark Matter (Phase II) - Dewar... ...
CGGGAGGTCACCCCGATGATGGCGGCGGGAGTGACGGATCACGTATGGACTCTGCAAGAGTTGCTGACGTATCGGGTACCACCCCGGGCTCCCGAAAATATTGTGTCAATTGACGAGGGACATCAGACAAAGTGCCCAGGGAGGGCAATTTCAATCGGCCTGAATCAGTCGCCCTCCCTTGAAATCGCACGGCCTAACCTGCGGGCCAGCCGGGCCCAGTCCCCCAGAGAGAGGCGCTCCGCGCGGGTGCGGGGGTCTACGCCGGCCTCCCCCAGCGCGCTGGCGGCCTCCGCGGGCAAGATGCCCAGACCGCTGGCCAAACTGTTGCTCAGTTGCTTGCGGGGCTGGGAGAACCCGGCCCGGACCACCTGGAAGAACCAGCCCACATCCGTCACCTCTACCGGCGGCTCAGGGTGACGGTCTATCCGGACCACCGCCGACTCCACCTCCGGCGGCGGGTAGAAGGCGCCGGGCCGGAGGCGAAACAACAGTTGTGGACGACCGTAAAACTGGACACTGACCGCCAGCAGGCTCATCCGCCCGCCCCGGGCCACGATTCGCTCCGCCACCTCCCGTTGGACCGTCACCACCATTCGCTGTGGGGGAATGCGTGCCTCCAGCAGGTGGCGCAGTACCGCCGAGGTGATGGCATACGGCAGGTTCGCCACCACTTTGTACGGCCCCCCCCCCATCAGGTCGGACGGGTCCAGGGCGAGAATGTCCCCCGCGACCAGATGGACGTTGGGACGGTCGGCCAGTTCGGCCTCCAGGACCGGGAGGAACCGTCGGTCTATCTCCACCGCGACGACGCGCCCGGCGGAGGCCGCCAGATGGCGGGTCAGGTTGCCCACCCCGGCGCCGATTTCCAGCACCGCGTCGTCGGCGGTCAACTCTGCCGCCGCCACGATGCGGGCCAGCGCCCCCGCGTCCACCAGGAAATGCTGCCCCAGTTCCCGACGGGGCTCCAGATCATAGCGGCGGAGAATCTGCCGGACACCGGTCATCCGCAGCGGTCAGTCCAGGATGTACGGAATCTGGTCGGGAGGCGGGACAGGGGTGAGGATGTAGACGTCCACCCAACGGTACCAGAGGACCAGGTTATCGTCATCGTAACCCAGGTCAATCCGCCGCCCCTTGATGGCGCCGCCGGTATCGGCGGCCAGTCCGATGCCGTATCCGGGCACGTAGACGCGAGAGCGGAGCGGGATGACGCGCGGGTCCACGGCGACAATCCCTTTCCGCATGGGCAGGCCCAGCCGGGTGCGTCCATAGTAAGGACTGGTCTTCGGCACGCCGGCCGTGGACGCGCTGTAGGAGGTCGCCAGCATGCGGATGACCCGCCAGTACTCCACTGTCCCCTCCGGCGTCTCCAACTGCCGGATCACAATCTTCGTCCCGTAGCCGATGATTTTGTCCGTCGGCGGGACGGCCATGTATTCGTCCTCCATGGCCCGGGCGACCTCCGCGCCGTTCTCGTAGCGGACCCGCCAGCGCCGCTGGAGAATGCCTGGGGCGCCGTCCTGGATCAGCCGCCGATGGTCTATTTCCAGTTCGGGGTCCGCCTGCCAGCGCACCGGATAGGGTATCGGTTCCTGCTGGACCAGAAATGCCTCCGCCACCCGGACCACCTGGACGACGGTATCTTCCCCCAGGGGGGTGTCCGGCGGCGGGTCGGTGTAGTCCTGGCCCACCAGGACGATGCCCAGGTCGGCCAGTACCTCACTCACCCGGCTGCGGTGGGTGCGGGTGCGGACCGTCTTCCCGTCCACCAGGACGGTGACCGGGCGGGAGCGCTCCAGGTAGATGTGCATCCCGGCCGATACGGGCTGTCCCAGGTCGGGCCGCACGCGGTCGGCCTGATAGAGGGCCAGACCGATTTCCTGCAGCGCCTGCCCGACGGTGGGCGCGGCAGTGGTGAAGGAGAGCGTCCGCCCGTCTTCGTGGAGGGTGACCGGCACCGCGCGGGTGACCTGCACAAACCAGTCGCCGGAGCAGGCCGGGACCGTGGCGACCGACCCGCAGGGAGCCATCGTGACCCGGTCGGCGGGGTGGAGGGAGATGCCGCTCTCGGCCAGAATCCGGTCCGTCGTCGTGGCGTGAGTCCAGACCGTCCAGGTTCGCCCGTCGGCCTGAATGGTCACCGGGCGGGCGCGGGAGACCTTCACCGTCATCCCCGGCTGGAGGGGCATCTCCGGGGCGGGCTCCAGAATGTCCTCGGGGCGGAGGGTCAGGCCAACGTCCAGCAAGAGCGCGCCGACAGTCTGCTGATGGGTGCGGACCGGGCGCACTTCCCCGTCCACCACCAGGGTAACAGGGATGGCATCCGCCTCATAGGTGGCAGCGAGCCCGCCCACCAGCAACAAAACAGCCAGGGCGACCGCGCCCTGAAGAATCCGGTTCCGGGTCATCCTGTGGTCTGTCGTCTGTGGTCTGTCGTCCGTCGTCTGTCGTCCGTGGTCTGTCGTCCGTCGTCCAATAAAAAATGGCCGTGCACCTTCCGTCGAGCCTGGCCACCGGGCCGCCTCAGGTCATCGGGCTCCAGGCAGGCACCCCTGCGGCACCCAGGAGGGACTCCGTACCGTTGCTTCCTCCCGGACCTGGCGGGGTTTGGAGGCTCCTGCCGCGCAGGACCCACCGTTCAACACCTTCTGACCGGAGGGGTTGCCGGCGACGTGAGCCCTCGGGAAGGAATTCAACCCCGCTATGGCGGATTGCGGGTACAGGGCACCGCCAGCTCCCCGTCTAGCACGGCCGTATTCATGTTACCGCAGGATGGGAGGTTGTCAAGTGGTCTATGCGCTAACTGAAGTCAGCCTTCTTGGGCCTGCGGCCGATGGTCGGCCTTCGCCGACCTCAGAGTGTCGGCGAAGGCCGACACCCGGCACGAAGTGCCCGGGGAGGACGATTTCCATCGGCCTGGATAGTTCCGTCAAGTGGGGGTATCAGGCCCAGGCAAGACCTCAAAGCCCTGCCCGGCGAAGTGGCGGTCAAAGGTGAAGACAGTGTAAATGCCAGTCTGGCGCATGAGTTCAAAACTGGTGTAATCCACCAGACTGACATCCCGGCGGCGAGCGGCGAGCAATGCCGCTACTGCTCTTCGGTGTACATCCGGCTGAATCCACACCTGCCGAACTGCTGGCAAAACGTCATTGTGAAGAAGAGAGACAGCAGACCAACCCAGCCGATTTTGGATAAGAGCAGTGGTTTCCAGGACCACGTAATTGGTGGTGATCAGGGCCGCGCCAGCGGACAACTGACGCTCCCACACCTGAAACGCCCGAACGTGAAAGCGATCATCCCGGTCTATCACAGCGAGAAAAGCCGAGGTATCTACAAAAATCCTCATTGGGCTTCCTCGTAAAGAATCTGTGCCAGGTATTCATCGTGCTTTTCAGCGATATCTCCCACCCCGCTGCGGAAGCGTCCCGCGGCAGCAATCGCCCGCTGGCGGCGTTCTTCTTCAGAGACCCAACCGGATGTTTCCAGTAAATTTTCCACCGCCCGACGAATCAGTTCGGCCACGGATGTGCGTTGGCGCACGGCCAGTTCCTTCAAAGCGCGGTACTGAGTTTCCTCCAGTTGAATCTGGGTCCGAATCATATTGCCTCCAATGTGTTATCATTGGGCATATTGTGATGTAATGATAACACGATTCCGCGAACCGTCAAACGGTGAACCCAGAGGCGTATACAACTATCTACCCGGAGTAACCGGCACAGCGCGTTGAATATCCTCCCAGAAGGCATTTGCCACCTCAGTCCCCTGAACCCGAGAGAGCCGATAGTAAACCTCGCCCAGATTGATCCAGGAAATCCAGCAAGTGTAACCACTCTCATCCGCTCCCTCCACTGGTCGTCTTACTAAGATTGTAAGACCAACGGCGGGATTGTCAAGCCTCGTACAGTGAAAATCCCTCTCAGCCAGCGACCTCCCGATAAATCTCCAGGGTCATCGCCGCGGTCCGGTCCCACGAGAACCGGGCCGCCTGCTGCAACCCTCTCTCCCTCATCTCCTCCCGCCGGGCGTCGTCTTCCAGCAAATCCGTTATCGCGGCCGCCAGGGCTTCCCCATCGGCGGGGTCCACCCGCAGGGCCGCGTCTCCGGCCACCTCGGGCAGGCTGGAGGTATCCGAGCAGACGACGGGCGTCCCGCAGGCCATGGCCTCCAGGACCGGCAGGCCGAAGCCCTCGTAGAGGGAGGGGAAGACGAAGAGGGCGGCCGCGCTGTAGAGGGCGGGGAGGTCGGCCTCGGGCACGGGCCCCAGCCAGCGGACGTTCGGCAGGCCCAGGCGCTCCGCCCGGAGGCGGGATTCGGGGTAGCGGGGGTCCCAGACGCCGGCGATAACGAGAGTGAAACGTGAAACGTGAAGCGTGAGGTGCGACCAGGTCTCTATCAGCCGGGGGAGGTTTTTGTGGGGTTTGTTGGAGCCGACGTAGAGGACGAAGGACTCCGGCAGGCCATATTTGCGGCGGACTGCCTCTACCTCGGCCGGGGGGCGGGGGTAGAAGGCAGGGTCAGGGGCCTCCGGGATGACAGAGACCCGTTCGGGAGGTACCTGGAAATGCCGTTGCAGGTCGCGCGCCGTTGACCCAGATACTGCAATCACCCGGTGCGAGGCCCGCAGAGCCAGCGTCAGGGTCCAGCGGAAGAGCAGGCGGGCCTGCCAGGTGGACTGGCGCGGGAAGAGCGTCGGAATCAGGTCGTGGACGGTAAGGACGGTTGGCAGGCCCACCCGATAGGGCATCAGGTAGTAGGGGCTGTGGCAAAGGTCGGCCCAGAGGTGGGCCAGAAGGCGGGGAACAGCCCACTGCTGGCGGAGGGAAAACGGGGAATCGGGTACATCCACAACCCGAACCCGCTCCCCGGCCAGGGCGGTCAGGTCCCAGGGGGAGGGCCGGACGGGGTCACGCAGGAGGACCAGATGCTCACCCGGGCCCAATCGCGGGGCCATCGCCCGCGCCAGATTGACGACGTATCGGCCGATGCCAGGGAAGTGGGCGGTGGCCGTGCGGGCGTCCAGGGTGTAACAGCGGTTCACAGTGATAAGTCCTTATCCTGGCCTGTAAGTAGACGCCACTGTAGGCCTAAGGAGACCAAAAGTAATGCATTCCGAACTATCACGGCAGCGATCAAGACTGCTGGCTCCTGAGAAAAGGTGTGAAAATACAGGGGGTATTCTATGAGATTCGCTACTGCAAGCCCTATGCCGATGGGAAGCCAGACCACTTTTCTCACAGCCAGTAAAGCTACAACGGGAATTATCCAGGTCAGATACTGAGGACTATAACCTTTGGACGTCAATAGCAGGATATTCAGCAGGAAACCCGTTAGAGCAATCGCCTGAACAGGGCTACGAAGATAAAACCTGTAAAACAAGGCTAAAGATACACCGCTGATCAAGAGAAGTGCAGGGAGCCAAGAGGGCAACTGGCTGGAATGTTGGATCCATGTTCCCGCATTTGGGTCAAATCGCATTTCGGGAGAGGGATGTCCCCCAGAGCCATAATAGCCATCAATTAGCGCCCAAACAGTTTCCCAAGATGGCCGGGAGAAATAGCCGTGGATAGAAGCAAGGGTCATCACAGGGCTCTTCATCATAAGAGGGAGCATAATGAGCAATATAGTTACACTAAAGGCCACCAGGAAGAGAGTTTTCCAGGAACCGCGGAGATAGCGCCATCCAACCACCATGGTCACGCCTGGGAAAAATTTGGTCAGCGTCCCCAAGCCTGCCCAAAAACCAGCCCATAAGGAGCGATTCCGCAAAATTTGGAGTAATGCTGCAAGGAGAAGCAAAGTTGGCAAAGTATCAAACCAGCCGGTATACAAATACACCGGCACAAAAAGGAGAACTTGTAAAGCACCTGCCAAGGTCGCCAGACGATCATTTCCATATGCTATTTGGCCTATACGATATATACTTAGTACACAGCCACAATCGGCAGCGAGCAGAAGAAGCAGAATAAGCATGTAAAAAAGCGGCTGAGCCCAGTTACCTGCCAACGCGCTCGTCAGATACAATAGGGTTGCCAACCAAGGGAAAATTGGCGGATATTCCACCCAATAGTGGACATAAGGGAAATACCCATACGCAGCAGCACTGGCAAAATCCCAATATGACACAAAGTTATACCAACGGCCACTCTGTAACTTAAAATAGACCCCCATACGAAGGAACACGAGCAAGGATTTCAACAGTAGGAGCGCAATAAAAAGCACTCTTCGGTGGTATGTCACCCATAAAAGCCCACGATTTGCCAGATTAGAGAGGCCCATGACAACCCTCTGTTAGTGGGAATAGATACGGATCGTCAATTTGTAAGCATACGCGGATCGGCCCAGCAGCAGTTCCTTCACCCGGCGGTAAATCATATCTTGTGGCACATATCCCCGGACTTCTACCTCAGGGTACACTTGTCTGAGCCACTCTGCCAGTTCCTCGGTATGTCCCACCCCGGCTGTACTGTCCCGTCCAAAGGTCACCAACCAGACCCGGTCCGGGCGGTGGCTTTGAATATAGGCTTTATTAGCAATGTAATCCGCATCTTGATAGAGGGCTGGCCCAGGGTTCTGTTCATAGTAGTACCCAAACAAGGTGTCGGCCTCGGCAATGATGAAGTCGCCGGAGGCGCATCTCGCTCGCACCTCTTCTACAACCTGGCGGATGGGCACGACGTAAATCGGGTTGTGAAACTGGTAGCCATGATAGTAGTTCCACAATGCACAGGTAAAAGCAGCGCCGATCAGCAAGCCCCCTATCCAGCGCAACCAACAGCGCGAGAGGGCATTCCAGCCGGATGCTACGCCGAGGTAGAACATTGCAGCAGCGGCAGGGATGCGGCTGGCCGAATTGACAAAGGGAATATCGGTGGCAATGAATGTGGTGAGGAGGGCCATAAACAGTAAGGACAATCCCAACACCGAGATGAGTAGCCAAAAGCCAGCGCGGTTTGTTCGGAATAGGGTCACCAGTCCCAGAAGCAATAGGAAAACGCAGACCATCACACTGGGTAGAGCAGCAAGATGCCAGGGGAAAATCGTTTCGCCAGCCCCCCAAGAATACAGAGGATAAACAAGTTTTAGTACAAATCCACTGGCCTCCCGTGCCAGGTCAGTAAGGCGCACAGGGTGCTCTTTCTGGGCAAGGATAACTGGCAAGAGGGGTGTACAGGTCAGAATAGCAATCAGAAACGTCGTCATCCACCCCTGCCATACCCGTCGCGCTTGGGGAAGCATCAGGAGAAAAAGAAAATGACCGCCTACTAATGGGATGCCACTGTAATCCGTATATAGCAGTGCTACAACAGATAAGCCGTAAGCCACCCACCGGTTCCTGCAGGGCTTTCTCAGTGCTCGCACAAACAGCCAGGTAGCCAGTATCCCCAGCATCATCGTCTGGGTATAGCCCCGAATCATCCGTCCGTAGAGCACAGCAAAAGGCGAACCTGCCAGCAGAAGTGCTGCGCAGAAGCCCACCCTGTGATTCTCCAGATAGCGGCCCAGCGCATAGAGCACCGCTATCGCTAATAGCGCCAGGAGAGTACTGTAGGTCCGTAGGGTGAACTCACCGTTGCCTGTAAAGCCAGCCCATAACTTCAACAGTGCATAATGCAAAGGGGGACGCCGTTCAGTGGCGATAATATGGGGCAGGAATCCAGCCCAAGATGCCCGGATAACACCAACAGTAAACCATTCGTCAATCCACAGGCTGAGAGAATCCAAACGCGCGAGGAGAAGGATCCAGGCTCCCCACAGAAAAGGAAGAACTCCCCAAGGTTTACGCGTGACGGAGAGCAGCCACATTTTCATAAACTTGCATCGTCTCCTGCGCTGCTCGGGCCCAAGAGAACCTTCGCGCCTGCTCCAGTCCTCTGGCCTGCAGGTCAGCCCGAAGCGTCTCATCCGTCAGCACTCGCTCCATCGCCCCCGCCAGCGCCCGCACATCGGTGGGGTCCACCAGAATCGCCGCATCCCCAGCCACTTCGGGCAGGCTGGAGGTATTGGAGCAGACAACAAGCGTTCCGCAAGCCATCGCTTCCAGCACCGGCAGTCCGAAACCCTCATAGAGACTGGGGAAGACGAAGAGGTCGGCTGCGCTGTAGAGGGCGGGGAGGTCCTCATCGGGCACGTAGCCAGTGAAGATGACCCGGTCCTCCAGCCCCAGTTCCCGCAAGCGGCGGAAGAAGCCTTCGTAGAGCCAGCCCTTTTTGCCCACAAAGACCAGGTGCAGATTGCAGATTGCAGATTGCAGATTCGTGAAGGCTTCCAGGAGCGCGATGAGGTTCTTTCGGGGCTCAATGGTGCCAACGTAGAGGATGAAGTGCTCCGGCAGGCCGTAGCGGGCGCGGACGGCAGCGATGGCTTCGGGGGCGGCCGGGCGGAAGCGGGAGTTCACTCCCTCGTAGATGACGGTAATTTTCTCCTCGGGGATGCCGTAGAAGCGGATGGCGTCCCGCTTGGTGCACTCGGAGACGGCGATAACCGCATCGGCCGCGCGCAGGAAGCAGGGCATCATCAGGGTGAGAAACCAGCGGTTCAGGGGTTTGTGGGTTTCGGGATGGAAGAGGAAGATGAGGTCGTGGAGGGTGAAAACGGATTTAATTCGCCGGAAGTAGGGAAGGAGATGATCTGTGGCGTGGAAGAGGTCCACGCCAGGGAAGAGAGGGTCTTGTGGGATGCGGGCAAAATGGGCCAGCATAGCACTCAACCGCCAGGGCTTGTAGGAGAGAGAGGTGGTAATGTGGGAGAAATGGTTCAGGGTCGGGTCAACCCGGACAGCGGCAGGGTTGTTGTAAAAGACCACATACTCATTTTGCCCATCGGCAGCGGCCAGGGCCAGAAGCAGTTCCTGGGCATACCGCCCCAGGCCAGCATGCTGATGTACGGCGGGGGAAAGGTCAAGGCAGATCTTCATCGCAGTTGTTTTATTCTACCCAAATACCTGCCAGGAAATAGAGCAGCAGTGGCCCAAGCAAGACAAGAGAGGTAAATAACACGATATAATGCACCCATCGGTTCTTGCCCAGATACCCTATGAACACAAAAACCGGGAAAATGGACATCAAGTAGCGCGCGATAGAAGCAGTGGGCAGGCCAGCAGCGGGATCCAGTGTGGCGGAAGTGGAGATGAAATACACGGGCACACTATAGAGCCAGTAACTGGGAGGGGTACGGGGGATCATTGCCAGTATCAGCACCAGAAAGATCACCATTGTACCGAAATCTATCCAGGCAATGGCAGTTACATAACGAGTCAGCGGCAAGGTTTTGACCAGTTGCCAGGCGATAGAGAATGTACCCCAGGGCCAGGTAAGCCGGTGGCTCCATGCCTTTTGAATCGTGTTAAAGGCGAACGGGTCGCCAGTCAGATGTCCCAAATACACCATGAAAATCCCCAGTCCCATAGGCACCAGAGTTAACACCAGCGCTTTCGGTGAAAGCCCTTTTTGCTTATACCACTCCCACACAAGGGGAAAAGTGAGCGCAACTCCTGCCAGCCTCGTCAGGCAGGAAAGCGTGCCCAGGGGAATGGCAAGAGACCAGCGGCCTTTTCGTGCGTAATAGAAAGCGGAGGTCGTGAGGGCAAGAAACAGAGCCTCAGTATAACCCGCTGAGAAAAAGAAGGAAAGGAAAAACGCGGCTACATACAACGCGCTGCGCTCTGCTGTTGGTGGGTCAAAATCATCCCTTGCCAAAAGGTAAAGGTAGTGAAGATAGATCAAGAAAGCAAAGTTGGAAACCACAAACATCGCCAACGGAATGTTACCCAAGAGGACGAAACTGACAATTCTAGACAGAAGCGGATAGAGGGGGAAGAAGGCTACACTGGATTGAGTTTCTGGCCCAGCCCAGTGGTAGCCATCTTTTGCAATCCCGGCATACCACCCGGCATCCCAGCGCATAAAGATGTCAACCAAAGCCTGGTTCTCTTGGACCGGGATCAAACCCCTTAGTAAGAGCGGGATCAGCCAGATCGCCAGGCGAGAACCGACAAAAAGGGCAAGGGGTATACTCCAATCATCCGCACGCACAAAGCGGAGCAGAAAATCCTTCCAGGCGCTTCTCTTGAGAACAGAAACCTTGTCAATTCTCTCTTCTGCGCGGCGTTTCAGTTTGCGTTTTGCCATAAGAGCCTCCTGCGGAGATAAAGTTGAATCTTGCAACAAGCCATCTACAATGTCTATAGAAAATGGATGCTGTGTTGGAACCCTCTTTGCAAGAGGGAGTCTATATAATCATCTGAAACCCGTCTGGTTTGCATAATCGCCTTTCGTTTTGCAAAAATCAATCTCAACTGCTTCAGCGCATCCATCTTTCCCCGCATTGCTGCCCAACCGAGCCCTTTAAGGGTGAAATAAACCACCTGATAGATCTGCGCAGCCAGCATACGCGGCCAGTAGCAGCGCAACAGGGCCGTAGGCATGTTTTTGAGAATCACAATCAGCATGTTCCGGCTACCGTAATATACTGCGGTAGGACTATTGCGCTTGTAGGTGATGCTACCACGATGGGATACTACAGCAGTGGGAACATACAGGCAACGATATCCCCGCAGTTGGGCCCGGAAACTCAAATCAAGGTCCTCAGCATAAGCCACCAAATCCTCATCAAATAGCCCAATATCATCCAACATTCCACGGCGATAAATTGCTGCCCCACCACTGGCCCCAAAAACTTCCCGCATGATGGCAAATTCCGGACCATCTGGACGTCCATAGCCGATATCACGCCCGACACCATCTACACGCATGAACAATCCGGCCGAGTTCACGATGTTACGCCAGTCGTGAAATAATATTTTGGACGCGCAAAAGCTAATGTCCGGATGTGTTTCCAGCGTAGCAACCAACTCGGCAAGCCAAGCAGGATGGGCCTCGGTGTCGTTGTTCAGCAATGCCAACCAATCACCTGTGGCTGTGCGAAGCCCGGCATTCGCTGCCCGGCAAAATCCCCCATTGACTGGCATAGTCACCAAACTCACCTGCGGATATTTCTGACGCACCAATACAGGCGAGCCATCAGTGGATGCGTCATCCACAACGATGATTTCATCAGGAGGTCGAGTCTGGCACAATATCGCATCCAAGCACATGGGCAGGATATTGCGACCGTTATAGTTAGGGATGACAACCGAAACCCGGGTCATAACAGGCCGATACCTCGCTCCAAGGCAGCCTCAAACCGTTCCACTGCTCTATCCCAGGTGAACTGCTTGATATATTGATAGCCTGCCTGCGCAATCCGCTGCCGTTCATCGTCATTTTGCAACAACCGGATGATTGCCTCAGCCATCGCGTTTACGTCACGGGGCTCAACCACCAATGCCGTCTGCCCTGGGATCGTGTAATCTGGCACCCCGCCCACATTTGTTGCCACGACAGCGCATTGGCAAGCCATTGCTTCCATAGGTGGAAGCTGACATCCTTCAATCCAACTAGTAGATACGAAAATATCACATGAACTGTATATTCGCCGCAACTCATCCTGAGGTGGGTCTTCGTAAAACTCAACATTCGGCGGTACACCTGGCCCTCTCTTCATACCAAACATAACCAAACGCGCCCAGGGACATCTTTGTTGCACAATCTCCCATGCTCTGAACCCATCAGCAAGGCCTTTCCATTCAAGTGGACTGTACTGCATCAGGACACGCTTTGTTTGCTCTGCTGAACGACCGTCCGGGTAAAAAAGAGCAAAATTCACACCCTGGATAATTGTATCCAGCACCGGCTCACCAAATCGCTCAGTTATCAGGCGGCTCAACCAGCTGGCAGCAGCAATCTTGTGCAACGGAAGTCGATAGCTGCTATCCACAGCATCTTGAGGGCCACTCCAACTCTCATACTGTTGAACGAAGTAAAATTTGGTGCCTTTAGATCGGCTTAACCGATGGACCGAGTAGGCGGTAGGCCAAGCCGTGGCGATGACAGCATCACCGTCAGAAACGAAATGGTCACTAATCCAAGGCACCATTATCAATGGTGCGCTCAGGCGAAACCACTTCTGGCGCGCGCGGCGCCGGAGATTGAGAACTAAATCCCCAACCCACCGGCGCAGGCCATGCAATGTATATAGCCGATCAGAGAAACGGTATGGGAACATCGGGAAATAGATAGATACCTCGTGTCCACGTTGATGTAGCCGCTCAGCATACTCAAAAACGATACGAATGCCTCCGGTCCAGTTAATGAACGGGATAATGAAAGAGATTCGCATAATCACCTCCCCTCCACCCAACCGATCCAGAACAGCCACTGTGGAAATCTTTGCACCGGCAGCAGGGAATATCGTCACTTCCTATGCTGCTATGTTGAGCCGCTCCTGATCCCGTGAATCTGTTCTTGAATCCAATCAATACCCTGAAGAAGATCTCCGATTTCTTTGGCAGCGATAAAACCACAAAAGCTGAACAAAAAGCCGGCGATCTTAAAAATAAACCCCTCTACTGTTGCCGCTAAAAGTTGTTCTATGGCCAAACCAACGACAAAGGAAGCGATCAAAGCGAAAGCAGGCCAAACGATTAAACGGTTTACGGAGAAATCCACCAACTCTCGCAGTGGACGGTAAAGCCACATTACCCCTACCAGCAACATAACATCGGCTGCCAGGGCAACCCCGTTAATTTCCCAGAACCATGCCCCCAGCGCCACAGCTGGGATGAAAAATACGGACTGGACTATTCCAGCTCTCTGCAAGTCTTGTGGACGTCCTACAGCCAACATCAGGTTACTGATTAACATTAGATAGGGATCCAGCGCAGTGTACACCAGCATCAACCGAAAAGTCCACAGCATCGGCAACCACTTGTCGCCGATGACGTAGTGGATAAACTCCGGCATCACCAGCCCGAAGGCCCCGGCCACCAAGAAGCCACTGCGCAGGATGACGTAGGCTGCGCGGAAAAAGGCCTGAGAGAGCCGCAGTCGGTCGTTTTGCAGGCGGGCAAAGACCGGCGTGAAGACGGTCACCAGCGGGTTAGCGAGAACCCGACGTGGGTAATGGGCAAACTCGTAGGCCCTGGAATACAGCCCCAGAGGGACTTTGCCCAGCGCCGTGCCGATCCAGAAATCGTCAAAACGGTCCAAGAGGTAACTCAGATTGGACGCCACCCAGGTGGGCTTACCGTACTCCCAGAACCAGCGGGCCGTCTGGGCGTCCCACCCCAAGCTGGGTTTCCACTGACGGAACGGTCCCCAGGTCAGGAGAAAGCGCATCCCGATGCCGGAGAATTGCTCAGCCACCAGCGCCCAGACTCCCCAGCCCAGCCAGGCCAGAAGCGGCGCCACAATCGTCATCGTTACCGAGGCGGTCACATCGGTGATGGCCAGTTGGGAAAAAGCCAGATTCTTGCGGATCAGCGTCTCCTGAACCTGACTTAGATTGGAGAGGAAGTAAACGAAAATCAGCACCGCCAGGACCTTGCCTAATCCCAACATCTGTGGATAGGCTCGCTGAAAAAGGGGGACCAGGGCCAGCAACAGCCCGAAGGCCAGCAGGTCCAGCCCCAGCCGCAGGGAAAAGTAGGTGCGCCGGAACGGCTCATCGGGATTCTGGCGGTGGATGAGTGCCATATCCAGGCCCAGACCCCGCAGTTGGGCGGCCAATCCGATGTAAAAGAGAGCCAGGGTTACCAGGCCGAAGTGCTCCGGTAGAAGTAGCCGCGCCAGAAGCACTGATCGCAGGAAACCCAGAGTCAGGGTGATCAGCGAGGCACCAATAGTGTAAGCGGAGCCCCGCACCGCCCGGTAGGCCAGGGGGACCTCATCCGCCACGGTCTCCTTCCTCCCGTTCCAGGTAGGCCGCGATGGCCCGGGCGTAGGCATCAAAGTCAGTCAGACGCTTCTTGAGGATGCCGTAGACTTTGGCATCGTCCACCCGGGCATAGTCGTGGACGATGAGGTTCCGGAACCGCGCCATGTCCACCAGCGCGGGCAACAGGTCCTCCGGGACAACGCCCTCTTCGTACAGGACCTGGAACACATCCTTGTTGTCCTCGGGATAGCGGAATCCCTCCAGCGCGATCAGCCGACGGCCAATATCCAGGCAGGCCTCCACGGCGACCTGCAAACTCCGCTCCACGGCCTTCTTGAGCCGCACATTTTCCACGTATTCCCGGAATGACCGGACCCGGTCCCGTTCCTGCTTCAGGTAAGAGACCTCATTCCGCAGGTACGTCAACCTTTCCACGATCGCGTCGTCGGCGTCCCCCAAGGCCCACCTCCCGAATCTCCTTGAAGAGCACCTCTGTGAAGAAGTCGTACATCGGCTTCAGGTCGGCGTAGATTTGGCCCGCCCGGACCTCAAACTCCACCCGCGCGGCCCGGTCCCGCTCAAAGATCAGACGCCCGTGCTTCAGGACCTGATGCTGCAATAGCGGCGGGGCGTCGTTCAGGACCACCAGGTCGGTCGGGCGGCCAATGACGCGCTCCGCCTCCCAGCCCAGGCGCAGCCGACGGTCAAAGCGGGTCTCCTCATCCAGGTCGGCGGTCAGCAGGACGGCGATGTCCACGTCGCTCTGGGGACGCGCCCGCCCCTGGGCCACCGATCCGAAGACATAGGCCGCCACCACGTCCGGCTGAGAGGCCAGATATTCCAGCAGAGAGGACATCCACTCGTTCATCGCCGCCCCAGGCACTCTAAACTTTTACCACGAAGGTCACAAAGGATGCACAAAGGGCCCAAAGAAAACCTTCGTGTCCTCGTGGTTTTCATTCCGAAATCACACCACCGTCACCACCGAGCCGTTGGGCGTCTTGGTCACTTCAATACGGGCCGGGAAGGCATCCCGCAGTTCCTCCAGGTGGGTGATCACCAGGATGCAGGCGAATTCGTCCTGGATGGCGTGGATCGCCTCCACCAGCCGTTCCCGGCCCTGAGCGTCCTGGGAGCCGAAGCCCTCGTCTATGAAGAGGGTCTGGAGTTGGGCACCAGCCCGGCGGGCCAGCAGGCGGGAAAGGGCCACCCGCAGGGCAAAGTTGACCCGAAACTGCTCGCCGCCGGAGTAGTTCTCGTACGGGCGCTCGCCCAGTTCGTCCGCGATGCGGATGTCCAGGGTCTCGCGGACCTCGCCGGAGAGAATCTCCCGCTGGGTCTCCAGCCGGACGTGCATCCGCCCGCCGGTCATCCGGGCCAGCAGACCGTTGGCCTCCACCTCTATCTCCGGCACGACGGCCTCTATGATCATCGCCGGGACGCCCTGGATGCCGAAGGCGGTGCGGAGTTCGGCGTAGAGGGACTCCTGATGGGCCAGTTCGGCCCGCCGCCGGAGGCGGGTTTCCTTCTGGCGGGCCAGTTCGTCGCAGGCCGCCAGCCGTTGCTGGGCCGCGCCCAGGCGCTGGCGGGCCAGGGACTCCGCCTCCTCCACCCGCCGCAGTTCCTCCTCCAGCGCCGGGGCCTCCCGCAGACGCGCCTCCAGCGCGCGCGCCGTCTCCTCCAGTTCCGCCTGGCGGGCCTGGTCGGCGGCGATCTGCTCCTCCCAGCGGCGCCGGGCCTCCGCCAGCCGGACCAGTTCCCGCTCCTCCCGCTCCACGCCGGTCCGGGCCTCCGCCAGTTGCTCCCGCCGTTCGGCGTAGACCTGGAGTTCCCGGACGGCCCGGCGGGCCTCCTCGTGGGCGACGGCGTCGTAGCCCAGGGCCGCCTCCTGCGCGCGCACCTCCTCCAGCGCCGCGCGCTCGGCGTGGGCGTAGTCCTCCGCCGCCAGGGTGGCCACGATACGGTCGTGCTCGGCCCGCGCCACCCCCAGTTCCCGCTCCGCCTCCCGTCCCGCACGGATGCGCTCCGCCAGCATGGCTACCTCCCCCTCCAGACGGGGGAGTTCCTGCAGCGAGGCCTCGTTCGCCCGGACCTCCGCCTCCAACTGTTGTTTCTCCTTGCCCAGTTCCTTCAGCCGCGCCGCGTTGGCCCGATACGTGTCTCCCTTCTCCCGTCCTTCCCGCTGCATCTCCTCCAACAGCCGCAGGCGGTCCGGTTCCGTCAACGGACGACGACAGAGGGGACAGACCGCCTCCGCCCCCTCCAGCATCTTTATCTGCTCTTGCAGGACCTCCATTTCCTGCTTGAGGGACTGGTTGACCGTCCCGAGTTCCGTCATTTCCAGGGCCAGGCATTCCAGTTTCTGCTTCGCGGCATCGTTTTGTTGACGGAGTTCCTTCAGGGCGGCCACCTGGGCCACCAGTTCCTCTTGACGGCGCAGGATGTCGGGGGTCACCCGACGGGCGTCCAGCATCCGGATTTGCTGCGCGGCCCCCTCCCGCTGGAGTTCCAGTTCGTGGCGGGCCTGGCGAATCTTCTCTTCCAGCGCGCTGCGCCGCTCCCGGAGTTGGGACAGGGCGGAGAGTTTCTCACCGTAGCGCCGCTCCCACTCCAGCGCCTCCTGGTAGGCCGCGTATCCCCGCTCTATCTCCTCCGCCTCGTCCAACAGGGCACGGTACTGGGCCCGGCGCGCTTCCCGCTCTCGTCGCTCCTGCTCCAGCGCGTCCAGTTCCCGCCGGGCCTGGTCCAGGCGCGCGGTCAACTCCTGCCGTTGCTCCTGGACGCGGCGGTAGTCGCCCCGCGCCCGCTCCATTTCCTGCCAGGCCTCCCGGAGACGACGAAGTTCGGCGCTCCACCGCTCCGCTTCCTGCCGGGCCTCCTCCAACTGGGCCTCGTACTCCGGACGGCGAGCCAGTTCTTCGTCTATCTCCGCCAGGCGCATATCGTTCAGGCGGGACTCGTTCTGAATCTGGACCAGGCGATTTTTGGCCCGTTCTTCGTACTCCTGCCAGACGTCCAGGCCCAGGATGTCGCTGAGGACCCGTTTCCGCTCGGCGGGCGTCTTGACCGTGAACTCGTCGGCGCGGCCCTGGCGGAGAAAGGCCGAGTTGACAAAGGTGTCGTAGTCCAGGTGGAGAATCCGGACAATCTTTTCCTCAGTGGCGCGGATGGAACTTTCCGACAGGGAGCGCCAGCGGCCGTTATCGTGAACCTGGAAGTCCAGCAGAGAGGCGCCGCGCTTGCCGCCGCGCCGCTGGCGGATGACCCGGTAGAGATTGTCACCCAGGTGGAAGGCGAAGTCCACCGCCATTTCGTCCGCGCCCTGGCGGATGAGGTCGTCATCCCGGCGAGACCGGGCCGTTTTGCCCCAGAGGGCCCAGGTGATGGCGTCCAGCAGCGCCGACTTTCCGGCACCGTTCTCCCCGCTCAGGCAGGCGACGTGGATGCCGGAGAAATCCAGTTCGGCCTGGCGGTAAGGCATGAAGTTGGTGAGGGAAAGTTTGTACGGGATCATGGCACAGGTCGCAAGTCGCAAGTCGCAGGTCGCAGGTTACACCAACTCTATCTCCCAGTCCACTACCTGCAGGTCCGGGCGGGTGGTCTCTATCCAGTGGACGGCCCGCTCCAGGACCGCGTGGGTGTAGGCAGCGTCGTTGGCGACGGTGACAATGGCGATGACGGCCGACTGCCAGAGGTCGTTGTCGTCCACTTCGGCGGCGGCCAGGTTGAACTCTTTGCGCAGACCGTTCAGCAGGGGCTTCAGACGGCCGCGCTTCTCCTTCAGGGAGCCGTTACCTGGCAGGTGAAGTTGGATGCGGCAGAGACCGACGATCATTGGTACATTGGTACATTGGTAACTGGTATATTGGGAATTGGTATATTGGGAATTGGTATATCGGGAATTGGTGGTCTTTGGTCATTTCAGGTAGATCGGATTGCCCATCGCGCGCATCATCAGCGCGGCCGGTTCCTCGTCCAGCGGCGCCTCGGGCGGGTCAATCACCTCGGGCCGGAAGTAGCGGTCGCCCTCGGGAAGAATCTCCCAGGTGTGGGTGAAGTCGTCGGCGGAGATTTCGGTCTGCAGGACCCGCCGGGCCGAGACCAGCCGCAGGAGACCCCCCGCCGCGCCCCGGACCCGGCAGGTCAGGCGGACCGTCGCGCCCGGCGGCAGGGGGAGTTCGTCGCCCATCATCGCCCGGTGCCCGCACGAAGGGTTTTCAGGGATCAAGGAATCCACAGCCTCAGCGGTCAGTTCCACCTGCGGGCCCGCAGGCCCTTCGGAGATGAAGACGTGCCCGGCCCGCAGGCCCGCCACGACCGCCGGGATGGAAAGTTCCTCCGCCCACACCCAGGTGGTGGGGGTGCCCAGTTCGTACCAGCCCAACTCGCCGGTAAAGGGGCCCTGGTGCTTGTCGGAGCCGCCGACGGCGGTGATACGGTGGCCTTCCCGCAACAGGGAGTCCCAGACCGCCAGCGCCTGGTAGTTGGAAATGAACCAGGGCGCACCCCAGACCTCCATACAGTCCGGCCCGAAGAAATCGCCGAAGGCCCAGGGCGGGCCGTCGTCTTTGGGATGGTTGACGGAGAACAGTGCGCCGTGCTCTCGCGCCCACTCCCGGATTCGGCGCATCTGGTCGTCCCGCCAACACCGGAAATCGGCCCAGTCCGTGACGGGCCAGAGATTGGCGTGCCCGCGGTAGGTGGAGATTTCCACGCCGGGGATCAGTAGGGGCAACCCTTGCGGTTGCCCCGACGATAACCGACTCAGTTCCGGCAGGTGGCTGACGGTGTTGTGTTCGGTGACCGCGACGAAATCCAGCCCCTGGGCCCGGGCAGCGGCGACCAGGTCCTCCAGCGGGGCGGAGCCGTCGGAGTGGTGGCTGTGGGCGTGCAGGTCGCCGTGGAACCAGCGGGGGCCGGGAGCGATGGGGCCCCGGTCGTAGGGACAGGGCAGGGGAAATGGCGCATCGTCCGCCGCACCCGATTCCATGCGGACAACGATGCGGTAGTCGCACCCCTCGGGGGCCAGTTGATAAAGGCCCAGCAGGATGTGCCAGGTACCGGGAAGGATGGGGCCGGGCAGGTAGCCTGGGGTGGCGTCGGTGGCGGAGAGGGTGAACTCCCGGCGGGCCGTGCCGCTCCAGCCGCGAAAGCCGCGCCCACCGGGGAACTCCGTCCCGCGCGGGTCAAAGAGGCCGATGTCCACGATGTTGCCCTCTTCCCAGCCGGCCTTATCAGCGCTCAGGGGACAGTTGAACTCGTAGGCGACGGAGAGGCGCACCACGCCCGGCGGCACCTCAAAGGGGATGAGGGGGAATTCATCCCGGTCCCGGTCTTCGGGGGAGAAGTGGCCGTGAAGGACCAGTTCCATAAGTCCTCCCTGCCGGAGAACCAGAGAATCAAAGAATCAGCGGCTCGCTGATTCTTTGATTCTCTGATTCACCCTGATCCCTCCTCCGCCCGCATCGCGGCCAGGATGACGCTCAGCCGGTGGTGCAGGGCCTCCGCTTCCACCTTCGCCTCTTCCAGGCGCAGCGCCAGCGCGTCCCGCCGCTGAAGCGCGGCCCTGTACTCCTCATCGGCATCCAGGGCCACCAGAAGGATGCGGGCCCGGTCTTCGGCGGTGGGGGCCAGCGACTTCTCCCCTCCCGCCTTCTTGATCCACTTCCGTTCCACCCGGGCCTGGGTCACGCGCAGGTCGTATTCCGCCCGGGCCAGTTCGGCGGAGAGATGGACAACCTCCAGCCGGGCCGCCCGCAGTCTCTCCACCACCTCGTTCGCTTCGTTATAAAGTGGGTGCATCATATCCCCCTATCTGGGACACGGATGGGCACGGATGGTACGGATTTTCACGGATTTTATCCGCGAAATCCGTGTTCATCCGTTTTTATCCGTGTCCACCCGTGTCCTGTTCCTATCCACCCCAATCCGATACACCGGGACGTCCTTCCCGCCCAGGCGGTACTTGTAGTCCTCGCTCCCGCGCAGGAAGTCGTAGGCCTCCCGGCCCTCCGCGATGGCATGCCGGATCAGGAAGGCCGAAAGGACGATGCCCGCGCCGATGCCGGGGTCGGCCCGCCAGTCCAGGCCGGAGTTGTACACCAGGACGCGGTTCCGATAGACGAAATTGAGATACGCGGCCAGTTTCCGCCCGTCCCATTCCAGAAAGGCCAGTTGTAGCCAGCCCTCGGCGAACGCCGCCCAGGCCAGTTCCCGGAAGAACGCGCGCATCGGTGGGGTGAGAAACTCCGCCTTCGCGCGGGTACTTCTGGCCATCAGGGCCAGGAAGTCCTCCATCTCCGCTTCCAGGTCGTGCTGAGGCCCGACGATGTACCAGCGCAACCCGTCCAGCGCCTCCGCCCGGCGGAGTTTGCGGCGCAGTTCGTGCCGGTCCTTTCCGTCCAGAGACGCCAGATACTCCTCCCAGGTGGACGGCAGGGGGATGACGGGGCAGACCTCCTGGACTTCCGTCTCCACGGCCCAGCCGCGCTCCCGGGCCAGCGCGGGGAGGACCTGGAGCGTCGGGGAGGCCGCCGGGACGTTGCAGAGGTCCATCCGCTCCCACCCGGGCGCGGCCGGACCGGTCAGCCCGTCCAGAACGGCAGCCCACACTTCGGCCTCCCGCCCGGCCACGACAACGGCGTCCAGATAGTCGGAGACCTCCACGCAGCCGACCCACTGCAGAGTGTGCCCCTTCGGGCAGTCCGCCTGGCAGAGGGGGACGATTCCGACCAGTTCGGTGCCGTCCCGGACCGTTACCAGGTACAGCAATGGCGGGGTCTGCTGGGTCTCCACATCCGCCAGATGGCGCCACCAGGCCCGCTGACAGGATGGGGCGAGAAACGGTACATCGGTGGCGGAGCAGCGCAAGAGCGCTGTCCACTCGTCCGCCAGCGCGTCAAAGGCCGATGGGTGAGAGTAAACCTCAACGTGGAGGGGCATCACCCTATATTATCTCCGTCCCGGCCGGGTTGTCAAATCCGCCATTTGTGGTAAAATAACAGTGCGCGGTGGGTGTGGCCCAAGGGTTAGGGCACCTGGTTGTGGCCCAGGAGACTGTGGGTTCGAGTCCCACCATCCACCCCACGAGAGGCACGGCACCGCCGTGCCATTTTTGTATGCCCCCGTAGCTCAATTGGATAGAGCAACGGACTTCGGATCCGTTGGCTGCGCGTTCGAGTCGCGCCGGGGGCGCTCCAGCCGCAAAGCCGCCGGGCGCAACGAACTCAGTACAACAGCACCCGGCGGCTTAAACCATCTCTTCAGACGAAAGCACAAATCAGAGATGCCCGACAGCTGAAAACCAACACCGAGAACCTTATCTCTTTTTTCTAACCGCGATAGTGCTCCTCATGATATTGGCTAACCCTTATGTACACAGTCCCTTTTTTGTGAGTCTGAATACGCACGGCGAGGTCGTTCAACAGGCTCTGGCAGGTGCCATGTTAGGCTACACTCTTTCTGCCAGGGTGCGATTCCCCATCCTCAATGTCTTCATTAAATTGGGCCAGGCGCGCTGCCTGCGCCGCATGGGGCGGCAGACGGAGGGTTTTTACACCGTTTACCGGTTGGCTGATGCGATGGATCCCAAAACTGTTCCGACTGTATACGCCTATCTGATTGAATCGGCCTTACTACAGACGGACCCGCTTCAATCGTCCTGCAAGCATGATTTGCAGGAACTGCGTTTGGAAGCGCTCCGAAGCGCGAGTGGCCATTTGCCCTATTTTGAATTGTTTAACGACGCGCTGGAGGAGGGCTTGTAGATGGTCTGAAGCAGGGAATGGAGTCATTAGAACCTCCTCCCGGCCCCACAAAGCCCGCTATCTCTCCCCCAATCAAGGGTGCTGGAGAAAGGGAGCACAGCGGCCTCCAGCCGCCGTAAAACCCGCTGACTTGTCCTCTGCCCCCGAGCGGGTATAATATGCCCGTCCCCCCACTTCTCCCATCGGTGCCGATACCCGTCAGGAGCACCCGATGACGAAAGAGCAGAAGTTTTTCAATACCCTGCGGGATGTTTTCGTTGGCGCCAGGGTGGAAGGCCAGTCCGGCTTCATCAACCTGATGCGCATCAAATCCCGCTACTACGAAGAGGGCGTCTTCCCGCGCCTGAGAGAAGACATTGACCGGGCACTGGAACCGTTCCCCGAGTTCCGCGAGGAACTCTTTGACCGCCTCTATGCCTTTTTCCGCCGCTATTTCACCAAATCCGGCTCCATCTGTTTCCACCATACCCCTTTTCACGAACGGGTGTACGAACAGGTCTACACCGATGACCGGGATGTGGCGCTCTTCTGGAAGACCCATATGCTCTACTACGTCAAGACCGACCGCCTCTTCCGTAGCATGGATGTGGAGGTGGACGGTTTCCGCTTTCACTTTGACGTCTCCACGCTGGAGCACCGGCAGGCCAACGAGAAGCGAGCCCTGGCCTACACCTTCAGGGAACGCCGCGACGACGGCACTCTGGTCTTCACCGTCACCCTCTCCGCGAAGGGCCGTACCACCAGCATGGATGCCATCCGCCGGGCCATCCGGGACGCGATGAGCCTCTCCCGCTACACCCCCGCCGTCCCCTCCGAAGAGACCCTGGAACGAGCCATCCACCTGTTTGAGCGCCAGAGCCAGGTGGACTACTTCATCAACAAGGACGCCCGCACGTTCCTGCAAGAGCAACTGGACCTCTGGCTCTACCAATACGTCTTTGAGCCGGAGCAACGAAAGGGCACTCTCTGGACAGAAGGACGGGTCCGCCAACTGCAGGTCCTCCGGGACATCGCCAGCAGAATCATCCACTTCATCGCCCAGTTTGAGGACGAACTGGTGCGCATCTGGAACAAGCCCCGGTTCGTGCTGGAAAGCCACTACATCATCACATTGGACCGGATTTCCGCTCAGGAGGGAGGCCCGGGCCTGCTGGAGCAGTTGCTGAACCACCCCGGCATGGCCGCCCAGGTACAGGAGTGGCGGAACCTGGGGATGGTGGACGAAAACTTCTCCCCAGCGCAGATTTGGGAGACCGACCTACTGGGCCATCGTCTGCACCCCCGCTACCAGTGCCTCCCTCTGGACACCTGTCACTTCCCCGACCTGGAGGAGTCCCTCATCGGTATTTTTGACAACCTGGACGATGCGCTGGACGGCTGGCTGGTCCACAGCGAGAACTATCAGGCCCTGTTGACCATGCTGCCCCGTTTCCAGGGACGGGTGAAGTGCATCTACATTGACCCGCCGTACAACACCGGCCACGACGAGTTTATCTACGAAGACCGCTTCCAGCACAGCAGTTGGCTGACCATGATGGAAAACCGTCTCCGCCTGGCGGAACCGTTCCTCACGGACGACGGCTTTCTGGCCATGAGCATCGGCGAGGAGGAACTCCCCCGGGCGCGCCTCCTGCTGGAACACATCTTCGGGCCCTCCAACTACCGGAACACCCTGCTCCTGAGGCGCTACGACAAAAACATCAACCGTCAATTTATGGAATCGGGGCTGAAGAGCCTGAACGTCGGCGCGGAGTACGTTCTGCTTTTCGGCAAGTCGGACTCCGCGGTTATGCAACCGGTCTTTCGGGCCGCCCGGACAGACCGGCAGGGGAAGGGGTACTGGAAGAGTTTCTGGAACGCGGCGGACCGCCCAACCATGCGCTACGAGCTCTTTGGCGTGACGCCGGAGACCGGTCAGTGGAAATGGAAGAGAGAGGTAGCCCTGGAGGCGGCACAGAATTATGCGGAGTACCTGGAAAAATACGCGGCCGAGATGACCCTGGAGGAGTACTGGGAGCGGACGGGGTGCAGAAAACGCTTCCTGCGCCGAAACCCCCGGGGAGGCGGGGCGGCCAGAGGAGTGGAGCACTGGGTGCCCCCCAGCGGCAGCGTCCTGCGCAACAGCAACTGGTCCGACCTGCTGGCCTCGGAGTCCCTGGACGACATGGGCCTGTTCTTCTCATCCCCCAAAAGCGTCGCATGGGTCTCCACACTTCTGACCCTCTGCGCGGTCCGGGATGGGGAGATGGTCCTGGACTTCTTCGCGGGCTCCGGGACGACGGCCCATGCCGTCATCCACCTGAACCGGCGGGATGGCCTCCGCCGCCGCTACATCCTGGTGGAGATGGGCGATCACTTCCACACCGTCCTCCTGCCCCGCATCAAGAAAGCCGTCTTCTCCGACCGATGGCGGGGAGGCCGGGCCCGGCCCGATGGCCAGGGCATCAGCCACTTCGTCAAGTACTTCCACATGGAACAGTACGAGGACATCCTGCGCCGGGCAACCTACGAGGACACGGCCCCCCGTTTCTTCCAGAGCGACCCCTACGCGCAGTACGTCTTCCTGCGGGACCGCAAAATGCTGACGAACGCTCAGACGGGCGAACCGGTGGCCACCCTTGACCCTGAAACAGACACCGTACGCGTGGACCTGAGCAGACTCTACGAGAACATTGACCTGGGCCAGACGCTCTCTTTCCTTACCGGCAAACGGATTCGGCGGCTCTCCCCGGACTGCGTGGTTTTTGAGGACGGCGAGACCGTCTCCCTGACTGCCCCCCCATGGAATCTGACCAAACCCCTCATCTTCTGGAGATGACCCGATGTCGGAAGACATCCCCTTCACCTGGTACCGGGTTTCATGCCCCAAAAGCGTGCGCCAGGCCCCGTTCCGGATTGTGGGGTTTGAACTGGACCCAAAGGGAAACAACCACGCCTTTATCCAGAAAGCGATCCGGGTCGCTGCGCGGCAGGGCGGTATCCCTCTGGCCCCGGACGGCTCCGTACGAAACCCCGACCGGTTGTTCAAGACACGGTACCTGGGTGCCCTCTCAGAAATTCTGCTGGTCCATTTTCTCCAGAAGCAGTTAGGGGAGGAGTTCCGGGTCGCCCGGGACGATCACTTCAGCGGATACGAGAACCACACCGACATCACCGTGAGGAGAAACGACAGGGCGGTCACGCTGGAAGTCCGGGGGTCGTTCCCCTACCGCCCCCTTCAGCGCGTCCTCTGCGAATTGTTTGACGTCATCGGCCCGTACGCCACGACCTACAAGCCCGGAGAACCCCCCAGGGACTTCTACCTGCGCACCCTCATCAACACAAAAGTGGACGATTTTTCTCCCAATCGGCCCCACAGGCTGTACTTCGTTGGTGGGGCGGAGGCCGCCCTGTTTGGGAACGAAGGGGGACACACCGACCTGAAGCAGACCGGAGCGGAGTACCTGACCATCAAGCCGATTGCAAAAGCGCGAGACGCATCGGAGATTCTGGGATTGATCCGGCAAAGTCTGACGGGAGAGAAGTGATGAGCCAGCACTCATTCCAGCATCGCGTCGCCCTGGTGACGGGCGCTTCCAGCGGCATTGGACGGACAACGGCGCTCCTGCTGGCGCGGGAGGGAGCCCGCCTGGCGCTGGTGGCCCGCCGCGAGGGGCCGCTCCGGGAGGTCGCCCGGGAGATTGAGGGGATGGGGCAGGAGGCCCTGGTCCTCCCCGCCGACGTCACCCGGCAGGAGGAGGTGGAGCGCGCGGTGGGGGAGACGGTGGCCCGCTGGGGCCAGGTGGACATCCTGGCCGCCTGCGCCGGCGCCTATATCCGCGCCCCCGTCCTGACGATGACCGTCACCGACGTGGAGCAGTCCATGGCGGTGAACTTCTACGGCGTCCTCCACGCCGTTCAGGCCGTCCTCCCCCACATGGTCGCCCGGCGGAGTGGCCACATTGTCATCATCTCCTCCGCCAACGGCAAGAAAGGCATCCCGCCGGACGGCCCCTACGTGGCGGCGAAGTTCGCTGTCGCCGGCCTGGGGGACATCCTGCGGCAGGAACTGCGCCCTTATGGCATCGCCGTCACCACCGTCTTCCCCGGGCGGGTGGATACACCGATGATTGCCCATATCCGGGTGCCCTGGATTTCGGCCAAAATCCCGCCGGAGGCGGTGGCGCGGGCCATCCTGCGCGCCATCCGCCGCCGCCCCCCGGAGGTCATCATCCCCTTCCAGGTCCGCCTTTTCGTCTACCTCAGCGCCCTCTTCCCTTCGCTGGGCGATTGGTTCACCCGCCAGTTTCATCTGGAGGGTTGGGAGGAGGACAGGTGAACGGGAAAGGTCCCGCTGACTGGTCCCTGGAAACCCGCGCGGTGCACGCCGGACGCGTTGAGGGCGACCGCAAGGGGGGCGACCGCAATGGTCGCCCCTACGTTCCCACCGTTCCTCCCATCCATCCCTCCGTCACCTACTCCTACGAACGGATGGAGGACCTGGATGAGGCCTTTGCCACCGGAGGCTACGTCTACACCCGGCACGGGAACCCGACCGTCGCCACGCTGGAGGAGGCGGTGGCCGCGCTGGAGGACGGGAAGACCGCGGTGGCCTTCGCCTCCGGCATGGCGGCCATCCACGCGGCCCTCCTGGCCATCGGCGCGCGGGCCGGGACGGCGGTGGTGGCGGCCCGCGACCTCTACGGCGCCACCTACGTGCTCCTGGACCGCCTCCTGCGCTCCCAGGGGGTGACAGTCCGTTTTGTGGAGGTGACGGACCTGGCGGCGGTGGAGACGGCGTGCGCGGAAACCCGCCCGGTCGCCCTGCTGGTGGAGACCGTCTCCAACCCCCTGCTGAAGGTCGCCGACCTGCCCGCGCTGGCGGAGGTCGCCCACCGGTACGGCGCGGCGCTGTTGGTGGATAACACCTTTGCCACCCCGTACCTGGTCCGCCCGCTGGCCCTGGGGGCCGATATGATCATCCACAGCGCGACCAAATACCTGGGCGGCCACGGGGATGTGCTGGCGGGCGTGGTGGTCACGTCGGCAGCGCGGCGAGAGGCGTTGATGGACGTCCTGAAGACGACCGGGGCCAACCTGGGGCCGCTGGAGGCCTGGCTTCTGCTGCGGGGCCTGCGGACGCTGGTCCTGCGGGTGGAGCGGCAATGTGCCAGCGCGCTGGCGGTCGCCCGCTGGCTGGAATCCCACCCTCGCGTCGGGCAGGTCTTCTACCCGGGCCTTCCCTCCCACCCTCAGCACGAACTGGCCGCGCACCTCTTCGGGGGCCGGGGCTTCGGCGGCATCGTGACCTTTGAACTGAAGGGTGCCGCGCGGGAGGAGGTGTTCCAGTTTATGGACCGGCTCCGCCTCTGCATCCCCGCCACCTCCCTGGGCGACATCCAGACGCTGGTACTCTACCCGGCCCACTCCTCCCACCGCGGCCTCAGCCCCGAGGAGCGGGCCGCCCTGGGCATCACCGACGGGATGGTGCGCGTCTCGGTGGGGATTGAAGCGGTGGAGGATATCCTCGCCGACCTGGCCCAGGCGCTGGAACCTCCCGGTCCGGGTGCCTCCTGGTAATTGCAGAGAGCGCGGGGAACGCGGAGAAGAAAGACCGGCTCCAGATGAAGGCTGATTTCGCCGCGCGCCTCAGGGGCTGGCCCGGCATCTCAACAGCCTGAATTCCGTCGGCGCTACCGCGGGAGCACTACCGGACAGATGGAGAGACGTTCCCGCAGCCCGTCGGGCAGCCGGGGGTCCTCCGGGGAGACCCCCAGCCGATCCGCCAGGAAGCAGCAGAACCGCTTCTCCTCAATGTCGTCATCGGCGTCCTGGAAGCAGATTTCCAGCGCCTCCAGCGCCTTCCCCTGATTGACCGCCGTGAAGATGGCATCCGCCTTCATTTTGCACCTCCCTCTTTTCCGTTGGGCTCTTCTACCAGAACGGGCGACCGTTCTCCCTCTTCCGCGCAAACCCCTTCGCCTCTGAGCCACCGCTCCAGTTGAGCAACCCGCTCCTCCAGTTCCAGAAACCGGTGGCTCAACTCCTCCAGCGCTCCCTCCAGCGGGTCGTTGATGCGGTTATGCTCCAGCGCTGTCTCCGGGCGGGCACCGTTGCCCAGCCGGGCCACGTGCGCCGGTACCCCCACCACCGTCGCGTGGGCCGGCACCGACCGCACCACCACCGACCCGGCTCCGATACGGGCATACTCCCCCACCGTGATGGGCCCCAGCAGGATGGCCCCCGCCCCAATGACGACGCCCCGGCAGACGGTGGGATGCCGTTTGGCCTTCTGGCGACTGGTCCCGCCCAGCACAACCCCCTGGTACAGGATGACCTCGTCCCCCACCTCCGCCGTCTCGCCGATGACCACGCCCATCCCGTGATCAATGAAGACCCTCCGCCCGATGCGCGCGCCGGGGTGAATCTCCACCCCCGTCAGCGCCCGGTTCAGGTGGGAAACCAGGCGGGCCAGCAGATAGCGCCGTCTCCGCCAGAAAAAATGGGCGACCCGATGAAGCCATAGAGCGTGGACCCCCGGATAGCAGAGCACGATCTCCCAGACCGACCGGGCCGCGGGGTCGTTCTCCAGCGCGGCCCGGATGTCCTCCCGTATCCGTTCCGCGATGCGGCGAATTCCCTCAGGCACCCACGTATTTCGCATAGACTCCTTTCGCCTCCGTTTCGTCCGCCGCCCCCTTGACCAGGGCCCGCCCGTCGGCGAAGACGGTGACCTCGTAGGGAGCGGCCCGAAACCGGAGCAGGTACTCGTTCTGAAACACCTCCCCCACCCGGCGCAGACGGTCGGCCAGGCGATCCAAAGGAATACGACCGTCCCCGGACGGGGTGATCTGGAAGGCACCCTCCCCGCAAAGTTCCACCACCCGGCCCGTCTCTCGCGCGGTCAGGAAATCAAACCGGCCCTCGTCGCAGGCCGGGCAGCGGCCGTCCCCCTTGCGGATAGGGACCATTTCCCATTGGCTCACCCATACGTCCACATAAATCAGCGGCGGTGCGGGATCCACCTGACCCGTCAGCACCTTCAGCGCCTGGACTACCTCCAGCGAAGCGATAATGTTGACCGCCGCGCCCAGGACGCCGGCCGTGTCGCAGGTGGGGGTCGTCCCCGGCGCGGGCTTCCGCAGGAGAATGCAGCGGTAGCAGGGGGTGCGGCCGGGGAGAACGGTTGTCGTCACTCCATAGGTGCCGACGACCGCGCCGTGGACCCAGGGCCGGCGGTGCTTGACGCAAACGTCGTTGATCAGGTAGCGGGTCTCAAAGTTGTCGGTCCCGTCCACCACCAGGTCCACCCCGTCCAGCAGTCGCTCCGCGTTGCGGGGGGAGAAGTCAGCGACGACGGGCTCCACCCGCACGTCGGAGTTGATGCGGGCCAGTTTTCGGGCCGCGGCGACCGCTTTGGGGAGACCGGCGGCTACGTCATCCTCGTCAAAGAGGACCTGCCGCTGCAGGTTGTGCAGTTCCACCACGTCCCGGTCAATGAGGCGCAGGAAACCGACACCCGCGCGAGCCAGTCCGTCGGCGATGACCGTGCCCAGCGCGCCGCAGCCGACGACGGCGACGGAGGCCGCGCGCAGCCGTTCCTGCCCCTGGGGGCCAATCTGGGGCAGGAGCACCTGCCGGGCATAACGGTCAGACCGGGTTTGTATCGTCATCGCAGTTTCGTGTTGGGATGTAGCGCTGGCCGTCGGCTGATTACAGGCTGACAGCCTGCACTACCGTAGCGCCGGCCGCCAAGCCGGTATCCCCGATGCAGGCTGACAGCCTGAACGCAGGCCTGGCGGCCTGCGCCACAGGGGTGTGCCTTCGCCAGTGTCTTTTATAGCGCTTGCCCAAGGCCCCCTGGTAGGTAGTTACCATTGGTCATTCTTCACAGGCACCCGGCGACGGTGAGGCCCGCCTCCTCGTCGGCGAAGAGATCGGTACTCAGGTAGCGCTCGCCGGTATCGGGCAGCACCGCAACGATCATCTTCCCAGCGCTCTCCGGACGGGCCGCCACCTGCAGGGCCGCCCAGGCCACCGCCCCCGACGAAATCCCCACCAGAATGCCCTCCTCCCGGGCCAGCCGCCGGGCCGTCCGAATGGCATCGTCGTCGGTCACCTGAATGATCTCGTCCACCAGGTCCAGCCGCAGGACGTCGGGGATAAACCCCGCGCCGATGCCCTGGATTTTGTGCCGGCCCGGTTGCCCACCGGAGAGGACGGGGGAGGCCGCCGGCTCCACCGCCACCGCCCGCAGGGACGGCTTGAGAGGCTTCAGCGTCTCCGTCACGCCGGTGATGGTCCCGCCCGTCCCCACGCCCGCCACCACAATGTCCACCGCGCCGTCGGTATCCCGCCAGATCTCCATCGCGGTGGTCCGCCGGTGGATGTCGGGGTTGGCCGGGTTGCCGAACTGGTTCAGGAGCAGGTAGCGGGGGTCCTGAGCGGCCAGTTCCTCCGCCTTCCGGACCGCGCCGCGCATCCCCTCCGCGCCGGGAGTGAGAATGAGTTCGGCACCCAGAGCGCGCAGGAGTTTGCGCCGCTCTATGCTCATCGTCTCGGGCATCGTCAGCACCAGCCGATAGCCCCGGGCCGCGCAGACGAAGGCCAGAGCGATACCTGTGTTGCCGCTGGTGGGCTCTATGAGAATGGTATCGGGCCCGATTTTCCCCTCCCGCTCCGCCGCCTCAATCATGCTGACGCCGATACGGTCTTTGACGCTGGCGAGGGGGTTGAAACACTCCAGTTTGACCAGCACCGTCGCCGTCAGCCCGGCGGTCACGCGGTTCAGGCGGACAAGAGGAGTTTCGCCGATGGTCCTGGTGATGTCGCTGTAGATTCGGCCCATACATTCGCCTCCTGGATGGCCTGCTCGCAGAGGTCCTGCAGGGTCACTCCGTCCAGCACGTCCGCGATGGTGGCCGATACCTGCTGCCAGAGGCGGCGGGTCACGCAGCACTCCGCCCGCTGGCATCGGGTCTCGCCGCCAGGGGCGACGCAGTGAACCAGAGCAATGGGGCCCTCCGCCGCCCGGACGATTTCGCCCACGGTGATCTGGGCCGGAGGCCGCGTCAGGCGATAGCCTCCGGCGGGGCCTTTCACCCCCTGGACCAGCCCGGCCCGCTCCAGTTTGCGGAACAACTGGGCGATGTAGGCGGCGGAGATGCCCTGACGGCGGGCAATGTCGGCCCGGGAGACGGAACCCTCCCCGGCGTGGAGGGCGACGTCCACCATCGCCCGCACCGCATATCGGCCCTGGGTGGAAAGTTTCATGGTGATTTTATTGTAGCATAGTTGAGTATTTTTGTCAACAATGGCCAAGTTGTGGGGTGTGTCCCAAAATCATCGGGAGCCCGGTGGGCCAGGCCGTAAACGGCCTGGCTGAGGTTGCCCAGGGCGCTGGAAGCGCCCTTTCCCTTCGGTAGCCCTTCGGGAACCCGGGTTGCCAGGGTGGAGAGGGGCGCTCTCGCGCCTCATCTTCGCCTGAGCCTGGCCGTTTACGGCCAGGCGAAAAGGCCAGCGGCCCAGCCCGACAAAACTGGGACACACCCCAAGTTGTAGGACAACGGCTCGCACTTGTCCTACAACTTTGGGACACACCCAACCCCTACGCCGATTTGACTTTCTCCCCCCTGTGGGCTACAATAACCCAAAGACACGAAGAAGTATTCAGATAACTTCGGGTCTCCGCACCTTTGGAGTTCACCATCTAACAAAACTTCTTATCTCTGTGATTACCCTCATCCGGAGACCCCAATGGCAGGAGAGCGCACCATCACCGTCGGCGGGGACGTCCTGCAGTCGGTCCTGGTCACCGGAGACCGGGTGCAGGTGACCGTGGGCGCGTCGGGCCGGGAGGCCGGGCCCCCGGCCCTCCGCATCCTCACCCTCATCGCCCGCCCGCTGGACAGCCCGGAACTCCCCGACATCGCCGAAGCGCGCGCCCTGGCGGAGGGCCTGGCGGGGGTGCGCGCTCCCGTCTACCTGGGCTTCGTCCGTCCCCCCACCCGAGATGCGCTCCGGGCCCGCCTCCAGGAAGAGTGGGACATCTTCCACTTTGACGGCCACGGGACCGCCGAAGGCGGCGGCGCGCTGGCGCTGGAGGACGGGGACGGGCTGGAGGCCCCCCTCCCGGCCCGTGACCTGGCCGCCCTTCTGCGAGAGTGCGTCTGTCCCAAACTCCTCATCCTCTCCGCCTGCCAGTCCGCCGCAGGGGACGGCCTGGCGGGCCACCTCCTGCGGGAGACGGGCGCGGGCGCCGTCATCGGGTTCCGGGAGACCGTCTCCGTAGAGACGACGCGGGCCTTCCTGCTCCCCCTCTACGCCGCGCTGGGCGCCGGGCGGACGGTGCGGGAGGCCTTTGAGGCCGCCCGCGCCGCCCTGCCGGAGAGAGCGCGGGACCTCCCCGTCCTCCTGGGGGAGCGGGCCGACGAGCCCCTGGCCCCGCCGGGGCGACGGGGCGAACCGGTGATAGAGCGCGCGCCCCTCTACGGCGTCCCCGCCTACGCCGAGTTCCGCTTCTACGGCGACTACCTCCCCGGCGACCCGCCCGGCGGCCGCAAGGGACTCCTGGCCGGACTCATCCGCGCCCTGCGTCTGGGGGAGCGGTTCGTCGTCCTCTCCGGCCCCGGCGGCATCGGCAAGAGCGCGCTGGCCGCCCTGGCCGCGGAACGACTGATCGGCCACTTCCCCGGCGGCGTCTTCTGGACCGACGGCGCCGCCTACCTGGACCGGGGCCTGGACCCCGACGGCGCGCTGGAGGTCTTTGCTCCCGTCCTGGGCGGGCGGGACTTCCTCACCCTCTCCTGGACGGCGAAGTGGCAGGCGGTGCAGGCCCAGGCCCGCCGCCTGGAGGCCCCCTTCCTCTGGGTGCTGGACAACGCCGACGTGGCCGACGAGACGGTCCGGCGCCTGGCGCGGGAACTCCCCGCCCCCCTCCGCCGTTCTTCTGACGACCCGGGAGCGGCCCGAGCGGGGCGGGTGCATCTTCCCCATGGGCCCGCTGACGGAGCCCGAGGCGGAGCGCCTCCTCTGGACCGAGGCCCACCGGCGGCGAGAGTTCGGTGCCCCGCCCCTCCCGGACACCCCGGCCACGCGGGAGGCCCTGGCGGAAATCGTCCGCCTCCTGGAGGGCCATCCCCTGGCGCTGCTCATCGCCGCTGCGCTGGTGGCCGACGAGGGCCCCCAGGAGGCGCTGGAGGCCGTCCGGGCCGACCCCGCCCGGGGCGAGACCGCCCGCCGCTTTGACTTCTCCTACGGGCGGCTCCCGGAAGCGGAGCGGCGGATGCTGGCCCGCCTGGCCGCCTTCGCCGCCGACGTGGACCGCTCCACCGCGGAGGCCATTGCTGCCTTCCCGCCGGACGAGGGGGAGCCCGACCCCATCCCCGACCCTCCGGAGCGGCTGCGGGAACTGGTGCGGCGATCGTTTCTGGCCCTCACCCCCACCCCCGCCGCCCTCGGCGGCACCCCCTCCCCCTCTCCCGCCGTGCGGGAGAGGGGGAAGGGGCCGGGGGGAGGGGGTGAGGGCCCCCGCTACCACCTCCACCCCGTCCTCCGGGCCTACGTTCGGGGCAAACAGGGGCCCGATATGGCGCGGGAGGACCGCCGAATGGTCCGGTTCTACCTCCTCCGCACGAGAGAAGCCCATTCCCTCCTGGGCGACCCGGAGCGGGCGCGGGGGGCGGTGGCCTGGGCGGCAGCGGAACACCTCAACCTCATCGGCGCCCAGGAGGCCGCGCTGGCACAGGGGATGCGGGCGGAGGCGGTGGCTTTCGCCTACTGGCTGAACAACCTCTTTGAGCGGAGCGGCCACTGGGACCTGCGCCGGCGGGCGCTGGAAAACGGACTGAGCGTAGCGCAGGCTGTTAGCCTGCAGGATTACGGCTCCCTCTTCCACAACCGGGGCGTGCTGGCGCAGCAGCAGGGGGACTACGGCCAGGCCCGGCAGTTCTACGAGGAGAGCCTGCGCATCAAGGAAGAACTGGGCGACTGGGCCGGGGTGGCCCAGACCCTCCACCAGTTGGGGATGCTGGCGCAGGATACGGGGGACTACGGCCAGGCCCGGCGGTTCTACGAGGAGAGTTTGCGCATCAGCGAAGAACTGGGCGACCGGGCCGGGGTGGCCATCACCACCGCCCAACTGGCCCTCCTGGAGGAGGCGGAGGGGAACCTGGAGCGCGCGCTGGAACTCATCACCCGGGCCGAGGAAATGTTCGCCCGCCTGGGCAGCCCCTATCGGGAGCAGGCCCGCCGCGTCCTGGAGCGGATTCGGAGGAGGGTCGGCGGCGGCGACTGAAGGGCCACGCCGAGGGCTCGCCCGAGGCGTCGCCCTTTCTGGGCCTGCGGCCAATGGTCGGCCTTCGCCGACCTCACCCCCACCCCCGGCAGATTCGGCCGGACCCGCCCGACGGTAAACCGCCGGGCTCACTCAGCCAGGCCCCTTCGGGCCGAAGGCCCTTCGGGGCCGAGGCCCGGGCCGTCCGGCCAGCCCCGAAGGGGCCTCGCCGCATAAGCCCGACACTTCAGCGTCGGGCCGAATCCGGGCCGCGGGCCTTTAATCGGCCTTCGCCGCCCCTTTCCCGGTGTGATGCACGTAGAAGGGTGTCGGCGAAGGCCGACACCCGGCACGAAGTGCCCAGGGTAGGACAACTGTGAACCGTTGTCCTACAACGCCCAGGCCCGACGAAATGGGGACACACCCCGGTGCACCTGTAGGGGCAACCCCTGCGGTCGCCCCAGGGCAGGGACAGGCCTAAAATAGATCCATGCTCATCCGTGCCCACTCGTGTTGACCCGTGTCCGATTTCCAACTCACGTACCACGCATCACGTATCACGGAGGTACTATGAAAAACCGCAAACTCCTGATGATTCCCGGCCCCGTGGAGTTCACGCCAGAGGTGCTGGCGGCTATGGGGCTCCCCACCACCAGCCATCTGGCCCCCAACTTCGTGGAGGTCTTCGGGCAGGCGCTGGACCGGCTGAAAGAAGTCTTCCTCTTCCCCGACGGCCAGCCCTTCATCGTCGCCGGGTCCGGCACCCTGGCCATGGAAATGGCGGCGGCCAACCTGATAGAGCCGGGCGACCGCGCGCTGGTCCTCATCACCGGCTACTTCAGCGACCGGTACGTCGCCATCCTGGAGCGGTGCGGCGCGCAGGTCACCGCGCTGCAGCCGCCCGCCATCGGGGATACGCCGCCCCTGGAGGCGGTGGAGGCCGCGCTCGCTCAGGGCGACTACAAACTGATGACCATCACCCATGTGGATACCTCCACCGCCGTCCTGAGCGACGTCCAAACCCTGGCGGAACTGGGCCGCCGCTACGGCGCGCTGGTCGTCGTGGACGGCGTCTGCAGCGTGGGCGGGGAGGAACTGCGGCCCCAGGAGTGGGGGGTGGACCTGGTCCTCACCGCCTCCCAGAAGGCCCTGGGGGTTCCGCCGGGGCTGGCGATTGTCGTCGCCGGGCCGCGGGCTCTGGAGGCCTTCCGGAAGCGAAAGACCCCCGTCCCGAACTACTACGCCGACTGGACCAACTGGCTGCCGATTATGGAGGCGTACCAGGCCCGGAAAGGCGCCTACTTCGGCACCCCGCCCGTCAACCTCATCTGGGCCCTCAACGTCAGCCTGGGGCAGATTCTGGAGGAGGGGCTGGAGGCCCGCTTCGCCCGCCACCGTCGCCTGAGCGACGCCTTCAAGGCCGGAATGGCCGCCCTGGGGCTGGCACAGATACCCGTGAGCCCCGAGAAGGCCGCCCACACCCTCACCAACCTCTACTATCCCGAGGGCGTGGACGCCCGGATGCTCCCCCACGTGCGGGACGCCGGGGTCATCGTCGCCACAGGCCGGCATCCCGCCCTCGGCGAGCGGTACTTCCGCGTCGGGCATATGGGGGCCATCACCTCCGCCGACATCCTGGTCGCGGTCGGGGCGATAGAGTACGGGCTCCGGCAGATGCATTACCCGTTTGAGCCTGGCGCGGGCCTGGCCGCCGCCCAGCGGGTGCTCCTGGCGTGAGGGGGAGGGGCTGGGGCGGCGGGTGGAATCCGCCCCAGCCCCCTAAAAAGGGGGGCGGTGGCCTTCGGCCGCCGCGAAATCCTCCTTTATCCCCCTCGTAGAGGCCGCTGAGAAAGTAAGGGCAGGCCTTCCTACCGGGAGGAAAGAGATAAAAGAAAAATTGTTTTTATATCGGCGGCTCCGCCGCCGATATAAAAACAATATTCTTGTCCCTCTCCCCCGCCGTTTCACGGCGGGGGAGAGGGAGCAAGGGGAGAGGGGGCGAAAAGGTTCCCTGAAAGGGGACTTTTTCAGCGCTCTCTCGTAACGGAGAGAGGTAAGATGTACAACAAAGTCACGCCCCAGATCGCGGATGCCCTGCGGGCCATCGTCGGGGAGGGGAACGTCCGCACCGACGAGGAGGCGCTGGAGAAGTACGCCCACGACGAGACCGTCGGCCTCTGGGCCCAGCCGGAGGTCGTCGTCTTCGTCCACTCCGCCCAGGAGGTCGCCGAAATCTTCCGGCTGGCCGTGCGGGAACGGATTCCCGTCACCCCGCGCGGGGCCGGGTACGGCTTAAGCGGCGGCGCCGTCCCCGTCTTCGGCGGCATCGTCCTCTCCACCGAGAAGATGAACCGCATCCTGGAGATAGACAAACAGAACCTGATGGTCACCGTGGAACCGGGGGTCATCACCGGGGACATCCACCGCGCGGTGGAGGCGGAAGGACTCTTCTACCCGCCCGACCCGGCCAGTCTGGACTCGTGTTCCATCGGCGGGAACATCGCCGAGGGCGCGGGCGGCCCCCGGGCCGTCAAGTACGGGACGACCAAGGACTACGTCTGCGGTCTGGAGGCCGTCCTCCCCTCCGGCGACATCATCACCTGCGGCGGCAAACTGGTCAAAAACGTCACCGGCTACAACCTCATCCAGTTGCTGATCGGCTCCGAGGGGACCCTGGCCGTGGTGACGAAGATTGTCCTGCGCCTGCTGCCTCTGCCGAAATACCGGGTGGACCTGCTGGTCCCCTACGACGACTTCCAGGCCGCCGCCGACACCGTCTCCGAGATCATCGCCGCCCGCATCCTCCCGGCGACCATTGAGTTCATGGAGCAGGACAGCGTCCTGGCGACGGAGCGGCTCCTGCAGAAAACCGTCCCCTACGACGACGCGGCGGCCCACCTGCTGATTCAACTGGACGGGAACCGGCAGGAGGCAGTGGACGCGGACATGGAGGTGGTGGGGGAAATTTGTCTGGCCCACGGGGCGCGGGACGTGCTGGTAGCGAAAGATACCCGCACCCGAGACCGGCTGTGGGAGGCCCGGCGGGCCATCGTGGACGCGCTGAAACACGAGAGCCCCATCAACCACATGGAGGACGTCGTGGTGCCGCGCGCGGAGATTCCGGCCCTGCTGCGGGGGATCAAGGAGATCGCCCGGCGGCACGGGGTGCGCATCGTCTGCTTCGGCCACGCCGGGGACGGCAACGTCCACGTCAACGCGCTGAAGGACGCCCTGCCGGAGGAGGACTGGCGTGTGCTGGTGCCCGTCCTCTCCGAGGAAATCTACCGGCTGACCCTCTCCCTGGGCGGGACCATCACCGGGGAGCACGGGGTGGGCGCCACCCGTCGCCGCTACCTGCCCATGGCGCTGGACCCGGCGCAGATCGCGCTGATGCGGGGGATCAAGGAGGTCTTTGACCCCCACCACATCCTGAATCCGGGGAAGATTTTCCCGTAGCGTGGCGCAAGATTAATCTGGCGTGACGCTACTCCCCATCCAATCCAGATACGCCTCCAGCCCCCGCTGGATGGGGACCTGGACGACTTCCGGCACCTGGTAGGAGTGGTGCTCCCGGATGAAGGCCTCCACGTCGTCGTAGCGGGCGGCCGTCGTTTTGATCAGGAGCAGCCACTCCGGGTCCCGGTGCAGTTCCCCCTGCCAGGTATAGGTGCTGGTGACGGGCGTCACCTGCACGCAGGCCGCCAGTTTTCCGGAGACCAGCCCCTCAGCCAGGCGGTGCGCCTCCTCCTCCGTTCCGGCCGTCGTCATCACCACGCAGTACTCGTCCACTATATCTTCTCCACGATCTCCCGGAACTCCTCAAAGGGGATAGCGGTGAGGGTCTGGGTGGTGCAGTGGCCGAAGACGTTGGCCAGGAGGGCCACCCGGGCGGCGGATTTCGCGTCCGGCGCCTCAAAGATGTGCAGGAAATCGTACTCCCCCAAGAGAGCGTAACTGGCGATTCGCCGCACCTCGGGGCACTCCTCCCTCAGCCGCCGGTCAAACTCCTGGTCCATGGCTGAGAGCGCCCGCACCTCGCCGGGACTGCGCAGGGAGATTTTGGAAAGCAGGATGAACGTGGTCATCGCTCACCTCCTTCCGCTGATGGCTGACGACTAACGACTAACGGCTGACAACTAACGGCTATTCATGTTATCCGCGAAAAGGGCCGCGTTGTCAAGTTCTTTGGAACTATTCAGGCGGTGACTGGAAGTCACCTTCCTGGGCCGCAGGCCTTCGGTCGGCCTTCGCCGACCAATTCTCCATGATGCGCACATAAGGGGTGTCGGCGGAGGCCGACACCTGGCACAAAGTGCCCAGGGAGGACGATTTCAATCGGCTGAACAGTTACGTTCTTTGACAAATCCCCCGTCCGCGTTATACTGATATGTCAAGCCACTAATAGACTTCATCGGAAATAAGAGCGAGGTGACAGGATCGGGCCAATGGTAAAGTAAAATCTGTGTTCATCCGTACCCATCCGTGTACATCCGTGTCTTATTTCCGATAAGGTCTAATGACTATACGTCCATGACCAGCACACCATCCCCCCTCCTGACAATAGACGACGTCCTTTCCCTGGTCCGGGACGGCCCGGAGGTCCGGGACCTGATCGCGCGCGCCTACGAGTTCGCCGCGCAGGCCCACGAAGGCCAGTACCGCAGGTCCGGCGAGCCCTATATCCAGCATGCACTGGCCGTCGCCGTGCTGCTGGGCGAACTGCGGATGGATGCCGAAACGGTCGCGGCCGGCCTTCTTCACGACGTGGTGGAGGACCGGGGAGTCCCGCTGGAGGAACTGAAGTCCCGATTCGGCCCGGAAGTGGCGCGGATGGTGGACGGAGTGACCAAATTGGGGCGGGCCAACGAACTGGGCCGGATACGGGAAGGGGAACGGGACGAGCGGGAACTGGAAAGTTTGCGCAAATTCTTCCTGGCCACGGCCCGGGATGCGCGGGTCATGCTCATCAAACTGGCCGACCGGTTACACAACATGCGCACGCTGGATGCCCTGCCGCCGGAGCGTCAGCAGCGCATCGCCCGACAGACCATGGACATCTACGCGCCGCTGGCGAACCGGCTGGGCATCTGGCAGTGGAAGGGGGAACTGGAAGACCTGGCCTTCCGAACCCTGGAGCCCGAACTGTATCACGAGATTGTCGCCGAACTGGAGGCCCGGGCACCGGAGCGAGAGGCCGATATTGAACGGCACATCGCCATTCTCCAGCACCATCTCCGGCTGGAAGGAATCAACGCCCAGATTACGGGCCGTCCCAAACACATCTACAGCATCTACCGCAAGATGCAGCGCAAGCAAATCCCCATGGAGCGGGTCTACGATATCCGCGCCATCCGGGCCATCGTGGATACGGTCCCCGATTGCTACCACGCGCTCGGCGTCGTCCATAGCCTCTGGACCCCCATCCCCGGCGAATTTGACGACTACATCGCCCGCCCAAAAGAGAACATGTACCAGTCCCTCCACACCGCCGTGGTGGGCATCGGCGGGAAGGTACTGGAAGTCCAGATTCGCACCCACTACATGCACCGGATTGCCGAGTACGGTATCGCCGCCCACTGGCGGTACAAGGAGGGGGCCCGAGAGGACCGACTGTTTGAGGAGAAAATCGCCGCCCTGCGGGCCCAGATAGAGGCCCGCAGCGAGGCAGAGGACGCCGGGGAGTTCATAGAGGCGGTCCAGACCGACATTTTTGAGGACCGGGTGTATGTCTTCACGCCCAAGGGCATGGTGGTGGACCTGCCCGCCGGTGCGACACCCATAGACTTCGCCTACGCCATCCACACCGAAATCGGCCACCGCTGCCGGGGGGCCAAAGTCAACGGGCGGTGGGTGTCCCTGGACTACGTCCTCAAAACCGGCGACCAGGTGGAAATCATCACTGCCAAACGGGGCGGCCCCAGTCGGGACTGGCTAAATCCGGCACTGGGGTACGTCAAGACCGCCCGCGCCCGCAACAAAATCCGCCAGTGGTTCCGGCGGCAGGACCGGGAGCAGAACATCGCCTCGGGGCGGGCCATCCTGGAGCGGGAACTGAAGCGGCTGGGATTGGGAGAACTCTCCCACGAAGCGGTGGCGGCCCTCTTCGGTTACGAGAAGGTGGAGGACTTCCTGGCGGCCGTCGGCTTCGGGGACATCAACAGCCAGCAGATTGCGGCAAAGGTGGTGGAGGTCCAACGGCAGGCCCAACCGGAGCCGGAACTCCCACCCCCGACCCCGATTCCGGCCCAGGTCTCCCACGAAGTTCACGTCCTGGGGACCGGTGGCCTTCTAACCCGGCTGGCCCGTTGCTGCCATCCCCTCCCCGACGAGCCCATCATCGGGTACGTCACCCAGGGGCACGGGATCACCATCCACCGGCGGGATTGCCCCAACATCCTCAATCTGCGTCACCCCGAACGGCTGATAGAGGTGACATGGGGCACCGAAAAGCAGACCTTCCCGGTGTTGGTCTCAGTACTGGCGTACGACCGGACGGGGTTGCTTCACGACATCAGCGGGGTGCTGAGTAAAGAGGGGATCAACATTGCCGGGTTGAGCATCAGCCGACAACAAAACCTGACAACCATCTACCTCACACTGGAAGTCACCGACATCGGCCAGTTAGGCCGGGTACTGGCCCGTATCTCCAAAGTCCCCAACGTGATAGAGGCCCAGCGGCAGACGAGGTGATTCGTGATCGCTGATTCGTGGCCTAATTCGTGCAATTCGTGCAATTCGTGGCGTGATTCGTGGCCTAATTCGTGCAATTCGTGCAATTCGTGGCGTGATTCGTGGCCTAATTCGTGCAATTCGTGCTATTCGTGGCGTGATTCGTGGCCCAGAACGGCGGGCGCTCCATGCGCCAGAGCCCCCAGGCCCCCAGCAGCGCGGCTGCGCCCCCCACGATATACCCCTCCACCACCGATGCGCGGGTAACGAAAACCGCCAGCAGCCCCAGCACGAACGACACCACATAGAGCGTCAGCACGGCCTCCCGCTGGGAAAGCCCCGCCGCCACCAGCCGGTGGGAGACGTGGTCTTTGCCCGGCGTCGTCAGCGGGTTTTTCCCCCGGCGCAGGCGGGATAGGATGACCAGCGCGGTGTCAAAAATGGGGAGCCCCAGCACCAGCACCGGCACCATCCAGGTGACAAAGGTGACATTCTCCGGGAAACGGAGTTTGATCCCGATGGCCGCCAGTATGAAGCCCAGAAAGAGGGCGCCCGAATCGCCCATAAAGATGCTGGCGGGGTTCAGATTGTAGAAAAGGAAGCCCAGACAGGCCGCCAAAACCGCTACGGCCAGTGCCCCCACCAGGTACTGCCCGCTGAAGGAGCACATCAGCGCGAAGTAGGCGGCGGCAATGGCCGCGACCCCACCTGCCAGCCCGTCCATATTGTCCAGCAGGTTGATGGCGTTGGTGATGTAGACCACCCAGAAAACGGTCAGCAGGAAATCCACCACTGGCTGACCGAACGTGCCCACGCGGACGCCTGTGGCCCAGAGGAGGAGGGCCGCCAGTATCTGCCCGACCAGTTTCACTGCCGGACGCAGCCCCCAGCGGTCATCCACCAGTCCCATGAACGAGACAGCGGTGGCGCCAATGATAATGGAGCCGAACTGGGCGAAGTTATACCGCTCTCCCAGCGCGAGGGCCGCCGCCAGCACGGCCAGGTAGATGGCGATGCCGCCCAGGCGCGGGACAGGGGAACGATGCACCTTACGGGCTGAGGGCTGGTCTATGATGCCCAGGTGAGGGGCCAGATAGCGGGCGAGAGGGGTCAGCGCGATGCTCAGCACCAGCGCGCCCGCGAAAACGAGGAGATACGCGGTCATCGGAACAACCCCCAATGCTTCCGTAGCGCAGGATTGATCCTGCGCCGCGCTATCCTCCGCCGACAGGCGGGAACAGGCCGACCTCATCGCCGTCGGCCAGGGGGTGGGAATCATCCCGGGCGATGCCGTTGACAAATGCGACCCGCACGTGGTCGGCGGGCAGGCCCAGATGCTGGACCAGTTGCCCCACCGTCGCCCCGTCCGGGAGGTCCACATCCATCCCCTCGCCGATTCCCAGTTCGGGGTAATACCGTCGCAGAGTGGCGAAAACTTTTACGTTGACCCGGATCATTCTGCAGCCTCTATTTTTTATGGGGCTTACTCATTGGCCTGCTTGAGTACGGCATCCACCACATCCTGGCTGATGCTGAAACCTTTCTGCTGCAGCTTCTCTATTTCAGGCCGGAGAACGGGTAAAAGCCCCATCTGTTTGGCCTTCAGCAAAATTCCCAGCGTCCCAATTTTTCTAATTCCCATCTGAGAAAGTTTTCGGCGGCCTTTTCTCTCATCCATCAATACCAAATCTGCACCAATTTCACGGGCCAATACAATCACTTCGGCCTCACCGAAATCCATCTCGTCCAGCAATACCTCCACTGCAAGACGGTCTTGAACTGCCACCACTTTTATCCAACTGGCAGCGGATACTTCCCGCTTTGCTCCTCCATCTTCACGCCCCTTCTCCACGGCTTCAGCATATACTGCCTGAGGAATGTAAATTTCGCCAAAAAGATGCCGAAGCAAATCAAACCGTTGAATGGAAGCCAGCCCAATCAGCGGCGTTGTATTGGAGACAACAATCATCGGATCAGTTTCCTTCAGGCTTCAAGCTTTCCAATACGGCAAATTCCTCAGCCAGTTCATCAGGAGTATAGTGGATATACGCGATCCCCCGAGCACGAAGGAGAGCCAGGAACTCGGTACGGCGAATCCCCAGCAAACGTGCGGCCTTGCCCGAGGAAATTCGCCCTTCCGTAAAAAGCGATAAAACCAGCCATTCGGTGAGTCGTCGCTGAACTTCGCTCTGGTCAATACCTAACTGAAGCAGAAGAGCAGGAACACGAACTTCAAATGTAGCCTCCACTTTAACTCCTCCCAATGAGATATCATAGCCCCCCACAACGCACCGCCAGGGCACTTCTGACCCCTATCCCCAGCCGCCGCAGGACCTTCGCCGGGGTGACCCGCCGGATTCGCCGCCACTGCCGCCGCGTCCACCGCCGGAACGCGTTCCAGGGCTTGCGCCGCTGGCTCTCCGCCATCGCCCACCGCAGGAACTCGTAGTCCTGCCCCCGAATCTTCGGCTCTGTGGGGTTGCGTCGGTAGGAGTCGTAGTCGGTAATGCGGCTCAGGTCGTGCTCCACCACAAAGTCGTAGAGGTCGGTCCCGGGATGCGGCGTGAAGAAGGCCGGACTGTAGTAATCCGGGTCTATCTCTTTCATCATCCGCACCGTCTCCATAACCTCTTCCTTCGTCTCGGTGGGCAGGCCCATCATGTAGTTGGCCCAGATGGCGATGCCGTACTTCTTGCAAATGCGGGCGGCTTCCAGATTCTGGGCTACCGTAGTGCCCTTGCGGATGAATTTGAGCACCCGGTCGCTCCCGCTCTCAAAGCCGATGAAGTACCCCCGCAGGCCGGCCCGCACCATCCGCTCCACCATGTCCTCGTGCTTCACCACGATGTCCGCCCGGGTCTGGCAGAAGAAGGGCAGGTTGAACCCCTCGGCGATGTACCGCTCGGTAAATTCCATCACCCACTCCCGGTCCTCGGTCAGACAATCGTCGTGGAACATGAAGGAAGCGAGACGGTAGCGGTCCACCAGGTACCGCAGTTCCGCCAGGACGTTATCCACGCTGCGGCGGCGCACCCGTTTACCGAAGAGGTAGTCCTCCCCGGGCTTACAGAAGGTGCAGTTGTAGATGCATCCCCGCCCGGCGATGATGGTGGCGAAGGGCGGAGGGAGTTCCTCCACAAAAGGGACCTCCGGAGAGTCCAGGTCGTAGCCCCACTTCTTCCACTCTTCCAGGAAGAGGTCCCGGTCACTGAAGGGGATGGCGTCCAGGTCCGGTGGCTCGCCGCGCAGCACCCGATGCGACGGGCGACGGCCCTCGGCGATGGCCCGCAGCAACTGGGGGAAGGTGATTTCGCCCTCGCCGGTCACCAGGTAGTCCACATGGGGGATGCGCAGACTGTCCTGCAGAGCGATGGTGACGTGAGGTCCGCCGATGACGGCGACGACATCGGGCAGGACCTCTTTGGCGATGGCGATGGCCTGGCGGGCGGGGTTGTAATCCACACTCATTATGGTGACCCCGATGACGTCGGGGGCCCGCTCTGCCAGGACTGCCCGGAACTGGTCCCAGCCGGAGAGGGCGCGCAGGTCAATCAGGTCTACCTCAAACCCCTGCGCTTGGGCGGCCGCGCTCAGAGACGCCAGGCCGTGAGAAATCCAGCCGGCGTCCATCCCCTGCTTGAGGGAATTCCAACCGCGGCCGGCGATACCAGGGTAAATGAAAGTGGTTTTCAGGCTCATATTGGAGACAGTATAACGATGAAACTCTCTGGCTTCCCTCTTCCCCGCCATCATTGGGCAGATAGGAATTTCGGGCGGATGGCTTCGCCATCAGCCCGAAATTCCGTACTGGCAAGACCGACAGGAAGCAACAGAGACCATCCCTGACGGAGCACGAAGCCCCTGCAACAAACAACAACACTATCCCACAGGCAGGGCGAATGCCTGTGTTTTTCGGAGATACCGCTGGACTTTAGCCTTCCGGCAGAGCGAGGCGATAAACGCAATGTTCGTCGCCAGTAGCAATCTGCTGGACGCGCTCCGGCTCCACACCAGTCACCAGGGCGATCAGGCGGATATCCACTTTGCAGGGCAGGGTGTGGCGTCGGGCAACTCGCTCATAAGGGCAGTTCGCGACTACAATCCGGTATCCACCCTCTCCCTCCTGAGCCGTCGCTAAGTAGCCCAGCCCGTTCAGGAACTCCAGGAGGGCTCCCAAACGAGTGCCCAGGTCGCCTTCGGCCGATACCTGGCGGGCCATCCGCTCAGCGACCCCGTTGATGACGGCGTCCAACTCCTCGGGCGACATCCGGGCTTCCAGTTCCTCCAGCAGGGCGTCGGTCAGCCGGTCATACTTTTTCGGGAAGAGTTCCTCCGCCTCACCCGCCAGCCGGTAGACATGCTGTGGGCGACCCGGACCCGCCTTGCGGAGAATCTGCGGCGGCCCAATCAGCCCATCCCGGTAGAGGACATCCAGGTGGTGCCGGATGGTCACGGCGGTCAACCCCAACTCGCGAGTCAGTTCGTTCACCGTGGCCTGACCGCGCATCTTGATAATTTCCAGGATTCGCTGTCTGGTCTCTTGCATGGCCTACCTCCTGATTTTCATGATACCATATTGCCAAAATTTTGTCAAACTCCAAATCGTCATTATTTGGAGGCAGCGGCCAGGCCACTCTCATAACAGAGAATAGTTTTTTCGGCGGCGGCCACAAGCCGCCGCCGAAAAAACTTTCTCATCTCTCCTTTCCCCAGGGGGGGCACCGTCAGTCTGGCAGCAGAGCCCCGCGGAAATGCGCCAGGAGTCGTGAGAGCAGAAGGTCTACCCGGCCATAACGTTTTCCCGTAGCAGTGCTGAAATAGCGTTCCGGTTCCCGCAAGCAGGCCCGCAGGATACGGATGCCCTGCGGGTCCAGCCCATAATGGGCCATCAGTAAACAATCGTCACCTGCATATTCCACATATTCTGCCAGCAGGGCCAGTTCCTCTTCGGTTATCTCAAACCGTTGCAATTCACGAGGACGCCCAGCGCGCTCCACCCACTGGTAAATCGGGGGCAGCGATAGCCCGAGGCGCGCGATTTCGTGCCCGGCCCCCCGGCGTTTCTCCTGGCCCAGATTCTGGATGACTGTGTGTAACGCAACGCGGTTGGTGCCAAAAATGAAGAGGGTCTCCAGAGGAGAGACTTGCCCACCCAGGCGATGGAAGGTGCCAGAGTCTATGAAGCCAGCGCCGTAGAGGTTGAGCAATCGCTTGCGCTGACCCGGCACAGGCTCTATCCGCACGCCCCGCCCCACCGACTGAAGGATGAATTTCCTGGCCTCTGTACCCGTACCGATGTTAATGTAAGTAATCACATTGGGACGGTTGGAATCCCACCCTTCATAAAAACTCCGGGAGCCCATCAGGATATTTATCGCGGAATCGTCTTCGTTCAAACGCCGGAAAAAGCCCTCGTCCTCAAAACCCTCAACCACCTCGTAGCCAGCCAGTTCTTCCTTCAGCCACCCGGAGATGTCGCCGATTTTGACCAGAGCGAAGGGCTGATCGGCACTCTTCAGTTTGAAGGCCATCTCCTGGCGATTGGAGGGCCGGATCATGACCTCGGTGATGCCAGGAGAGGGGGCATTGTAGACCAGACACAGGAGCATTTCCGGTGTAATGGCATCCAGAAGCGAGCGGTCAGCCTGAAAATGCCCCCCCTCAAACAGAAATTCCGGCCCCTCTTCCAGTTCAGCCCACAGTTCCCCCCGCGCCTGTTCCCATGCGGCGGCATCTATCCGACCCCGACCGATACGCTCCAGTTCGCGGAAAAAGAGTTTCAGGTCCGCATCCTGAATATTGACCGAGTTGACCAGGGCCAATAAAAGAGGACGGTGGTAAAAACGGCCATACTGTGACAAATACTCAAAGGTCTGGCGCACGTACGCCAGCATCAACAGGGCTTTGAGCACAACCCGCTGCTTCTCCGCACCGGTGTAATCCTCCTGATCCCGGAACGCCCGATTCTCCTGCCTGAGAATGGCGATGTGCTTACCGTACCCCTCCTCCACAAAGCGGGCCAGGTTGAAGTCGTAGACGGTTGTCACAATATCGCGAGGGTCGGTGAACGTCGCGGAGAAGTTGAAGAGAAAGCCGTTGCGGGAAAGGATGCTATAGATGTGCTGGCGTTTGGAATCCTCTTTGTCGCCCTTGTGCGCTTCATCCAGGAGGACGTACCAGCGCCCTCCGTTGTCGTAGTTCCGAAAATCAACAATCCGTTCCTTCTGCTCGTCGCTAAGGTTGTCGGAACGGTAATAGAAGACCACCAGTTCCGGCCCCCGGACCCCCAGAGCGCCGCTCCGTTTGATTTCGGGGTACGTCCTGAGGTCCACCAGACGGATGTAGAGGCCATGCCGTCCTTCGTTAAATTCATCCACATGGGCCTTCATCTGCGCCAGAAGATCGTCGCGGGCAGTGAGCAGCAGGAGGTCATGCCGGGGGATTTCGCCCTGCTCCATCAGACGCCAGAGGAGTTCCAGCAGTTTGACCAGCACCAGGCTCTTGCCACTGCCGGTAGCCATCCAGAAGCCCATGCGGTTGATCAAATGCCGGTAGGGGATAACATCTCCCTCCGGCGAATAGTAACTCTCCAGCAAACGACGAATCTCCCGCCTCTGCCCCTCCAGCGGGATGTCCAGATTTTCTTCCAGACCGTTGTCAACGTACCATTGCCAGAGAGCCTCCTTGCGAAAGGCGTTGATCTCTGCTGGTTCGCCCTCCCAATAATCGGCAATCTCCTCGTAGTACTTCCAGAGGGCCTTCAGGGCGTACTGAAGCGCTTCCTGCTGGTAGTCCCACAGACGCTTGGCGCGAGAAAAGGTCTCCAGATTGAAGGTGGTCCACGCAGGAGGCAGGTCAGCAAAAGCCAGGTTGGAGAGGATATCCTGAAGGACCGGCATGCGCGACTACACCACTACACTCAGGGCTTGAGGGATAACCTCCAGGTCCAGTTCCCGCACGTCCAGAGCGAGAGTCTCCCCATCGGCGTGGACGACCTGCGTCCCGTCCAGAACCTTCACCCGTACCCGACGGGAACGGGTCATGATGACCCGTGGGTCTCCCACCTGCGTCCCTTTCATAAACCGGGGGACAAAGGAGAGCATCTCCAATTGGCTCATCTTCTTACCGATGCACAGGTCAAAGAGGCCGTCGTCGGGCCGGGAGAAAGGCGTCATCAGGAAACCGCCGCCCATCCGCCGCCCGTTCATCACCGAAATCATCAGCGCGGGCTGCTCCAGCGTCTGGTCGTCCAGTTCTATGCGGGTCAGGGGAGCCCGGTAGTAGAAAAGTAAGGTGCGCAGGACGGCGATGAGGTAGACCAGGAAGCCCCGTAGCCGCCGCAGGCGGGAAGCGACAACGTTGACGGCGGCATCAAAGCCGATGCCGATGCCGTTGCCGAGGTAGCGGAACCCCCGAGCGTGCCCCACATCCACCCGGCGGGTCCGCCCCCGGGCCAGCGTTGCACAGCCTTCCTCCAGGTCCAGGGGGATGCCCATGCCGTAGGCGAAGTCGTTGCCGGTGCCCACGCACAAAACGCCCATAGTGGCTTCGCCCTCCCCGGCCTCCCGCGCCGCCATCAGCCCGTTCAGTACCTCGTTGGACGTGCCGTCCCCGCCCACCGCAACGACGGTCCGGTAACCGCTCACCACCGCCTGGCGGGCCAATTCCGCCGCATGCCAAGGTCGTTCTGTCCGCGCCAGGTCAAACGACAGACCGTACTCCCGCAGCAATCGGACGATGCGCGGAATGACCCGCTCCCCCGCCCCTCGCCCAGCAACCGGATTGACAATCAGCAGTTGATCAGCCATCCTACTGGGTACCTCCCGAGAGTTCCTTCATGGGAGATAAACCCCGGACCGGGCAAAAAGATACGGACAGCGCGAAAGGCACGAAAAACGCGGAAAACACGAAAAACGCGAAAAACGCGAAAAACGCGAAGGGCGCGAAAAACGCGAAAGACACGAAAAAGCGGAAGACGCGAAAGATACGAAATTCTACGAAAATGGTAAGCCCTTCACTACCTCTGCTCTTTCGCGCCCTTCCGCGCTCTTTCGTGCCTTTTCGTGTCCTTTCGTGTCCTTTCGTGCCCTTTCGTGCCCTTTCGTGCCTTTTGTGCCCTTTCGTGCCCTTTCGTGCTATTTCGTGTAAATATCCAGAATGTCCCGCAGCATCGTCGCCGCCGAGGGGAGCGGCGTCGGCTCGTCAATCGCGGCCATAATGGTCCCGTAGATGTCGGTGTGGTAGATAACACCCATCTGTTTGCGGCCCAGACGGGCCAGGAAGTGTTCACCAGGCAGGGGAACAGGGGCCACCCGCATGGTCACCGACCCGTCGGGGAGCCAGTCCGCCGTCGCCAGCAGTTTGTAGACCCGCCCATCCCGCCGCGCGGCCACCACATCGGCGCCGCTCAGGGCCATGATGCCCGTCCGCTCCACTTCCTCCAGCCGGGCCGGATACTCCATCACCCCGTTGACCAGGATGACCAGTTTCGCCGCCGCATCCCAGCCTTCCAGGTCAAAGGACGGGTCTGCCTCCAGGACTCCCTCGGCGCGGGCGCGGGCCTGCGCCTCCTCCCACGACAGGCCCTCCGCCAGGAGTTCCAGGACGTAGCCGGTGCAGAGGTTCGGGACTGCCTCTATGCGGTGGACGGCCGCGCCGCGCAGATCGCGCTGACCGATGTAGAGGGCCGGGAGCCCTCCGGCGACGGTGCCATCAAAGCGAAGTTGGACGCCCTGCCGGGCCGCCCGGTCGTGGAGTTCCCGGTAGGCGAGCACCAGCGGCCCCTTGTTGGGGGTAACCACGTGCATCCCCCGGTCCAGCGCCATCCGGACATGGGTGAGGCCCGGTTCGGCCCCCTGGCGCAGGTTGACCGGAGAGGCCTCACAGAGGAGGTCGGCATCGGCCCGGGCGATGAGGTCGGCAGCAGGCCAGCCGGGCCGGCCCACGCCGGGCATGTCGGCGACGGAGCCGCTGGCCTCCTTCAGTGCGGCGACGCGGGCCGGGTCCAGCCCGGCGGGATCGTATGCCCATCCCTGGCTGTCGGCGGCGCCGACCAGGACCAGGCGCAGGCCGTAGCGGGCTTCCACCTCCGGCCCCTTCTGGACCACCAGGTCACAGAAGCGCCGCCCCAGATTCCCCAGCCCGACCAGGAGCAGCCGGATAGTGGTGGGGACGGACACCGTCAGCCTCCCAAGGCGGCCTCCCGGCCCAGACGGAACGCGGTCCGGTTGGCCTCGGCGTAGCGCGGGGGGACACGCCGGACAACGGCCTCCTCCCACACCTCCGGCGGGGTCTCCAGCAAGGCCGAAAGGGCACCCAGGATGACGCTGTTGACGGCGCGGGTCGTTCCGGCCTGCTCGGCCAGGCCTAGCCCGTCCACCACGACCACCCGCGCGGCCCGGCGGCGCAGCGCCTCCAGAAGAGCCGCCTCGTCCGGATAGACCGCGTTGCCCACCGTCACCGACATCGGGGCCATCTTCTGGCGGTTGACGACAACGCTCCCGCCCGGCCGCAGCCACTCTATCCAGCGGGCCGCCTCCAGGAGTTCAAAGGCCACCAGAACGTCCACCGTGCCCTGCTCGGCAATCGGGGCCCCCACGCGCTCCCCCCAGCGGACATGGCTCTCCACCACCCCACCCCGCTGGGCGAAGCCGTGCACCTCGGACTTCTTGGCCTCCAGGCCCAGGTCCAGCCCGACCTGTGCGGCGATGTCCGAAGCGGTCAACACCCCCTGACCACCGACGCCGACAAAGAGCAAATTCAGCGATTTCGCGGGCATGCGAACCTCCGAAGATGCAGGATAAATCCTGTGCTGCGCTACCGCTAACTACCCAATTTTCGCCCAAATTAGGGGCCTGATGCCCTGGCGAGCTTGACGGAAAGGGTGACAGATGGTTTGTATGTAGATAGGGAGTCCCTATCTTGCATACAGGAGGTCTGTCACCATGTCTACGCCC
>Ga0209276_100544_pt1 | contig 50375 bp, 35 predicted proteins | sample DewCreD2012metaG_3_FD_185473 | JGI IMG/M metagenome (GOLD analysis project Ga0209276, IMG submission 185473) | Hot spring sediment bacterial and archeal communities from British Columbia, Canada, to study Microbial Dark Matter (Phase II) - Dewar... ...
ATCCTGGGGCTGAAGAAGGTCCCAAGGGTTGGTCTGTTCGCCCATTAAAGCGGTACGTGAGCTGGGTTTAGAACGTCGCGAGACAGTTCGGTCCCTATCTGGTGTGGGCGCAGGAGACTTGAGGGAATCTGGCCTCAGTACGAGAGGACCAGGCTGGACCAGCCTCTGGTGTACCGGTTGTCACGCCCGTGGCAGCGCCGGGTAGCTAGGCTGGGTAGGGATAACCGCTGAAGGCATCTAAGCGGGAAGCCCGACCCAAGATAAGGTCTCCCTGAAGGGCCCTGGTAGACGACCAGGTTGATAGGCCGGAGGTGGAAGCGCCGCAAGGCGTTAAGCTGACCGGTACTAATCGCCCGTTCGGCTTGACCACAAGATGCGCTGGAGAGCAAACGAAATCGCGTCTTCTGGCGCGAAGGTGTGGCGTATGCTGGGCTCTCCTTCAATTGCAAAAGGTTTCCCCTGGTGGCCATACCGGCGGGGAAACACCCGTTCCCATCCCGAACACGGCAGTTAAGCCCGCCAGGGCCGATGATACTGCGCTGGCAACGGCGTGGGAAAGTAGGTCGCTGCCAGGGAAGTGCTCTCGCGAGCCGCCGAATGAATGTTCATTCGGCGGCTTTTTTGTTTGCATGCCATATGAGCGAGGATGCCCTTATCGCCACTCGACGTGCGGCGGCGCTGCTCACAGAGGCGGCTGAAGCCAGCCGGCGTCATGATCATGCGCGCGCCTTCGAGCTGTTGCATCGCGCGGCGTGCCTCTATCGCGACCTGATGCAACGAGCTGCTTTGGCCGATCAGCGCGCGAAGGCGTCTCGGGGCTTGGGAGCAACGCTGTATCAACTCGCCATCGAAGCCCTCTACACGGCTCGTCCTGCTGAAGCTTTGGAAGCCGCTCAAGAAGGGTATCCGCTCATCGCGCAGTATGGTCTGCAGCCTACGCGACAATTGGCTAAGCTCAATGCCTTACGCGCCTTGGCGCTGCTTGATCTGCACCGCCCATCGGAGGCGCTGCAAGCTGTGGAGTCGGCGTTCGAGGATGCGCTCAAGGAGAAGGACCCATTCGTGCGCTCGGAAATGGCCATTCGTTTCACATGGCTCAAAGGGACGATTCTTTCTGCCCTCGGTCGGCATGAGGAAGCGTTGGAGCATTTGGATCGTGCCTACATTCACTTTCAGAACCACGGGCAGTACAACTTCTGGCATTTCGTTGGCCTGGCCGAGGCACTTGTGGCCGTCGGACGGCACCAAGATGCGCTCGCGTTCTATCGCGTCGGCGCGGACTATTTGAAGAAGAGCGGCGCCTTTGTTCCATTTTCGGTGTTTCGCGTGGAGATGGTGATCTCCGTGTGAGGGTCTCATCGGCGGAGGAATTCGCGGCGCTCATGGCTCAACTGGCGTGGCTTCTGACGCCTTCGCTCCATCCATTCGTAGAGGAGGGGGAGGACAAAGAGCGTCAGCACTGTGGAGCTGATTAATCCGCCGATGACCACCGTGGCCAAGGGGCGTTGTACTTCTGCGCCTGGAGCGGTGGAGGTCGCCATGGGGATGAAGCCCAAGCTAGCGATGAGCGCCGTCATCAACACTGGGCGCAGGCGAATTGTCGCGCCGTCCACGACGGCGTGTCGCAGCGAGGTCCCCTGCTCGCGCAATCGGTTGATGGCGCTCACCATGACCAGTCCGTTCAAGACGGCGATCCCAAACAGGGCGATGAACCCGACGGCGGCCGAAAGGCTCACGTTCAAACCGCGCGCCCACAGCGCGGCGACGCCGCCGACGAGGGCAAAGGGAAGGTTGACCATAATCAGGAGCGCGCGCGGCAGGTCATCGAAGGTCGCGAACAGGAGCAGGAAGATAAGGAAGATGACCAATGGGACGACCACGCGGAGCCTTCGCATGGCGCGCTGTTGGTTCTCGAATTGTCCTCCCCAGGCGATATAGTAGCCCGGGGGAAGGCGCAGTTCGCGTCGAAGGCGCTCTTGGGCATCTCGGACGAATCCTCCGAGGTCGCGACCGCGCACGTTGGCTTGGATCACGATGCGGCGCGTTGCATTTTCGCGATTGATAACTTCGGGGCCTTCGGCCGTCGTGATTCGGGCCAATCGCGCCAGTGGCACGCGTTCCCCGCCCGGCGCCTGAAGCAAGAGTTGGCCGATCATCTGCGGATCGCGCCGATACCGCTCGGGCAAGCGCACGAGCACCTCCACGCGCGGCGCGCTGAAAGTCGAGTTCTCATCGGTCGAAGGATTCCCCGAATGTTCGCGCGAGGCGGCGTCAGCGATGATCTGCGTGGCGACTTTCCCTCCGATGGCTGTCTCCACAAGGTGAGCGACGTCGTCCACCGACACGCCAAAGCGCGCCATCTCCGCGCGATTCAACTCCAGGCGCAACTCGCGTGCGCCGAGCATCGGTTCGACCTGAACGTCGGCGGCTCCGGGAATGCGTTCCAGGAGGCGTCGGATCGTCTCGGCCAGTTCCAACAACGTCTCCGGATCCTCGCCGAAGAGTTTCACGGCCACATCGGAGCGCACACCGGAGACGACTTCATCCAGGCGCATGGCCAGCGGCTGCGTGAAGTTGTAGGTGACGCCCGGGATTTCGCGCAATCGCCGATCCATGGCTTCGATCAACTCCTCGCGCGTGCGCGCTGTGCGCCACATCGAGCGCGGCTTCAGCAAGACATATACATCGCCCTGGTAGATCCCCATGGCTTCGGTCGCCAGATCGGGGCGTCCGATCTTGGTCACGACTGTCTCGACTTCGGGGAATTCCCGCAGGAGTCGTTCGATGCGTCCGGCGATCTCCACCGATTCGCTCAAGGAGATCGAGGGCAAGCGGCGGGTCTCGATGAGCAAGGCGCCTTCGTCCAGCTCGGGCATGAATTCCGTCCCCAACCGCGAGAGCACCAGAAGCGCCAACACGACCAGCACGGCTGCGCCACCGAGAGTCGCGCGACGGTGTCGTAGCGCCTGCAGCAACGCGCGCCGATATGCGTGTCGCACGTGCGCGAAGAATCGCTCGTGTCCGGGCGTGCTCATCCGAGCGCCGAGGATGCTGCCAAGCGCCGGAACGAAGGTGAGCGCCAGGACCAACGAGGCGAAGATGGCCAAGCTGACCGTCAACGCCATCGGCCGAAACATGCGCGCTTCCATCCCCTGAAGGGCGAAGATCGGCCAGTAGACGGCCAGGATGATGAAGACGCCGAAGACCATCGGGCGCGCGACTTCCAGCGCGCTCTCGCGCATGATCTCCGTAGCTGCGGCATTGGGGGTGTTTTGCAGAGCGCGTCGTCGCATGAAGTTCTCGATCACGACGACGGCGCCATCCACGAGCAAGCCGAAGTCGATCGCCCCGAGGCTCATCAGGTTCGCCGACAGCCCCAACGCGCGCATCCCGATGAACGCCGCGAGCATCGAGAGGGGGATGACAGCTGCGACGATCACCGCCGCGCGCAGATCGTGCAGGAAGAGAAAGAGGACGAGGATGACCAGCAATCCGCCTTTGAGGAGATTCATCGCCACAGTGCGCGTCGTCCGCTGGATCAATTCCGTCTGGTCATAGAACGGCACGATCCGCACTCCTGGCGGGAGCGTGCGCTCAATCTCGCGCAGACGCTCTTTGATCCGCTCGATGACGCGCTTGGAGTTTTCCCCCTTGGTCATGATGACCATGCCGGAGACGACCTCGCCCTTCCCGTTTTTGGTCACGGCCCCGTGGCGCAGTGCCGGTCCCACGTCCACGGCCGCCACGTCCGCCACGCGCACGGGGACGCCCGCCTTGGCCGTGATGATGACGTTGCGCAGATCTTCGGCCGAGCGCAGGCGGCCCAGACCCCGAATGATGTAGGCTTCGGCCCCGTGCTCGATATACCCTCCACCGAAGTTCGCATTGCTCCGCGCGATGGCGTCGTAGACCTCGCGCAGCGTCAGGCCGTAGGCGAGCAAGCGTTCCGGATCCACCAGGACGTGATACTGACGGATGAAGCCCCCCCAAGAGTTCACTTCGCTCACGCCGGGGATGGTGCGCAGCTGTGGCCGGATCACCCAATCGTGGAGCGTCTTCAGCTCCATGAGGCTGTACCCCTCGCCCTCGACCGTGTATTGGTAGATCTCGCCGAAAGCGGTCGCGACCGGACCGAGCGTCGGTTCGACGCCCTCGGGCAAACGCGCTTTGACCTCTTGCAAGCGCTCGGCCACGCGTTGCCGCGCGAAATAAATATCCACACCGTCCTCGAAGACGACCGTGACCATCGAGAGGCCGAACTTCGAGATCGAACGCACTTGTTCGGTGCGGGGCAAGCCCATCATGGCGCTCTCGATGGGGAAGGTAACTAATTGCTCGACCTCGGCGGGAGCCAATCCCGGCGCTTCCGCGACGATGTTGACCTGGATATTGGTCAGATCCGGAAAGGCGTCCACGGCAAGCGTGCTCAACGCCCAGAGGCCGATTCCAGCGACGAGCAACGTCAGCGCGAGCACCAGCACGCGTTGTTCGAGCGAGAAATGGATCAGGGCGCGGATCATAACGGCATCCAGCGCGCGTGGTCCATGTGGAGGGGGGCTCGCCTCATGGTCCTTCCTGGATGACGGTCTTCAGCAGCTCGGACTTCAACCAGAAGCTGCCGCGCGCGACGATGCGCTCGCCTTCGCGCAAGCCGCTCGTCACTTCGACGAATTCCCCTTCGGAGAGGGTAGCTGAGAGGCCGAGTCGAACGGGGCGTTTCTCAAAACGGCCCGGGGCGAGCTCCACGAAGACGATGGACTGGCCCCCGATCTCCTGCACGGCTTCTCGAGGGATGACCAGCTGCGGCGAGGTCGAGCCCAGAGTGATGAGGATGGTGGCGTACATCTCGGGTCGCAGGCGCTGTTGTCGGTTATGGACGACGCAACGCACGCGAACCGTGCGCGTCTGCGGATCGAGTACCTCGCCGATGTGGGCGACGCGGCCTGAGAACCGCTCCTCGGCGAACGCGGCGACGAAGATGGAAACGGGCTGGCCAACGCGAATGCGCGCGGCTTGCGGCTCCGGGACTTCGGCGATCACCCAAAGCGTCGAGAGATCGGCGATCATCAGCAGATCCATCGAGGGAGTGACGACCGTTCCCACGGTCGCGCGCCGTTCGAGCACAACCCCGTCGATCGGCGCGCGAATGAGGACTTCGTCGCTCAGTTCGGGCCAGGCGCCCAAATGGTGCAGGAATTCTTCGGCACGGCGCAATTCCGCGCGCGCTTGTTCGAGTTCGGCCTCGGCAGTCATCAGATCGGCAGCGGCGCGCAATTGTTCGCGACGGGAGATCGCCTTAGCCTCCAGAAGCCGATTCGCGCGCTCGAACTCGGCCTGAGCATAGGCGAGGGCTTTCTCCGCGCGCGCGACAGCGGCTCGGGCCTTCTCGTAATCGCTGCGCGCAGCCGCCAGCTCGTGGCTATGTAGCGCGAGCACGGGCTGCCCAGCCTTCACGCGATCGCCCACCGTCGCCAGAACGCGCGTGATGCGCCCTTCGACCGGGGAGCCGATGCGCACCGCTCGATCCTCGTTGACCTGTACGCGTCCGGTCACGCGCAACTCTTGAGGCAAGGGGCGTCGCCCAACGGTGACGATCTGAATCTCGCCGCGAGCGAGAGCGTCCGGGGAAAGGACGACGATGTTCGTCGCCGTCTCTTCAGCGCGTGCGCGCGAGCTGGTCGTCGTCGAGGCGACTTCTCGTTCCGGCGGACGAAGGAGGTACCGCATGGCCAGCCCAGCGATGAGGCTGATGACCACAAGCGCCAAGAGCAGCGGCCACCGACGAGTGAGTCCTCGCATCTGTTGGGACCACACGGCGCGCATCTCCTCCTATGGCGATACGCGCGGGGCCTCGGGAGAGACGGGAGGACGCTCGCCTCGGGGCAGGCGCTCAAGTCCCGTCGCGCGCTCCAATTCATGGAGGGCTCGCCGGTATTCGTACAGGGCTTGCAGGTACAACTCGCGCGCCGCCGTATGGGCCCGTTGAGCTTCGAGCAAGACCAGGAGATCGGCCGCACCTTCTCGATAGGCGGCCAAAGCGACAGCGCGCGCGTCTTCGGCGCGTTGCAGGAAATCGCGACGCAAGCTCTCGACTTGTTCGGCCGCGATCTCAACAGCGCGACGCGCAGTGGCCAGTTCGGCGAGGATCGTCCCCCGCACGAACCGCCATTCGGCTTCGACCTGTCGCCAGTGGGCCTCCGCGCGTTCGATCTCTCCTTGGTTGCGGTTGAGGATCGGCAGCGGCAGACTCACAGCACCATAGAGCGTGTTGGTCGGGCCGTTCCGCTTGTATCCGAACGAGGCCACGATATCCGGCTTAGCACGCGCCCGTTCCAACTGCCACAGCGCATACGCGCGTTCCACCTCCGCGCGAGCGCGCACGGCCTCCGGACGTTCCAGGGCCGCTCGCTCCAACTCGTCCGCTCGAACCGACACGGGCTCGAACGCCAGATCCTCGCGTAGCTCAAATCCGAGATCGAACGAGGCGGCGCCCATCGCTCGCAGCAGCGCGATCTTCGCCCGCTCATACTCCAACTGCGCTTGTCGCATGGCGAATTCCGCGCGTTGCGCCTCCAATCGAACCTTGATCAAGTCGCCTTCGGCCGTGTATCCCTCGGCGACGCGCACTTCGTTATACCGCACGATCTGTCGAAAGGTTTCAAGATTCTCGCGCGCCAATTCCCACCGCGCACGTTCCAGAAGCGCTCGTTCGTAAGCGAGCTTCACTTCCGCGAGGATATGCCGTTCGACTTCTTGAGCAGCCGCTTCCGCGGCGCGCACCGTCCATTCGGCGACTTCACGGCGCCGTTCACGCTTGCCGCCGGTCTCGATCGTCTGTGAGAAGATAGCGAACCACTCCTGCTCGCGACCCGGTTGAGTGAAGTTCTCGCCGCTGAAGGTGAGCGTGGGGTTCGGACGCAAACGAGCCGACACCGCTTCGCCTTGGGCCATGCGAACCTGCTCTCGCACGGCTTGCAGGCGCGGATGCCACCGCCGCGCGTACTCGATCGCTGCCGCCAGGGTGAGCGAGGCCGGCACGCGCGGCGGTTCCACTTGAAGCGAGCGCGATGTCATAGAGAGCTCTTGCGCGTTCGCGGAAGCAAACAGTCCAAGTCCCCAGGCGAACCATCCAACGCTGATGAGGATGAAAACGCTCCTCATGCATCGGCCTCCTTCACCTCCCGATGTCCCTCCGCGGAGACAGCCCATAAAGGAGGGCATTATAGCAGAAACGGTTGCCGGAGCGCGCCTTCCTCTCTCACCGCGGATGAACGCGGATGACTACGGAGGGATATGGAGGGACACGGGTTTCCGCCCGATCCGCGTGCCTCCGTGTTCATCCGTGTGCACCCGTGGTTATTTCCGGATCTCACCGTGGGGATGATCGGCTCGCGCGCGCGCGAATGGTTCTCTCTCGGGCGATAGTGCCCAGCGGGGTCGCCCTCTTCGGGGGCTGGAATGGGGATTGGGCTCGCCCGAGGCTCATTTCGGACGCCCGCTTCGCGGGCTCGATGCGGTCGCGGGTCAATCGCACGAGGGCTCGTCTTCGGACTTGCTGTCGCGGGCTCAAGGGGCAATCTCAATCGGGTGTGCTCGTGCATTGGCCGGAGGCAATTTTCGAGTGCCTGCGGTCGCATGCCCGATTCGTGATGTACGGACCCTGGTGAAGCGATTGTATCTTCCCTTGGCGGGGCCTCTTGGGCTAGACTCTATCGCCGTTCCTAGGGCTCGCCCGAGGCTCATTTCGGGCGCCCGCTTCGCGGGCTTGATGTGGCAAGGGGTCAATCGCAAAGGGGCTTGCCTTCGGCTCGCCCGAGGCACTATGCGGTGAGCCGCACATTCAGGAGGCCGACCTATGGTAGAGCAAGAACGACCGCATGAGGGGTCGGGCGTGAGGGAGGAGCGTCCTCCGCTCGGTCCGATGAGTCGAACTCTCGGTCTTATCGTCTCTCCGACGGAGACCTTCGCGGACATCGCCCGGCATCCGACCTGGGCGTTCATCTTGATCGTGACGATTGTGCTCTCGTCGGCGTCCATCTTCTTGCTGCAATTCCGCGTGCCGAACTTCGAGACGCGCTATAAGGAGCTTATCCGGCAGCAGATCGAGGAGGCGTTGGAGAAGCAGGGGGCGGCCAAGCCGCCTCAAGAAGCGTTGGAGCGGCAGGTCGAGATGCAAGCGCGCTTTTTCCGATTCTTCGCCCTCTTGCCCGTTGCCGTCATTCCGCTTGTGGCGCTCTTTCTGTCTGGAGTCTTCTTCTTGGGCCTCGTGTTGCTGCAAGCGGAGACGACGTTCAAGAAGACGTTCTCCGTCGTGAGTTGGTCCTACGGGGTGACATCCAGCGTGGGGGCGATTCTGGGCATCCTTGTTCTCTCGCTTCGCGATCCGGAGCTGCTCGATCCGACCAAACCTGAGAGCTGGGTGGTGACCAATCTGGGCGCGCTGCTCGGCCTCTCGGCGGAGAAGACGCATCCGGCGCTGTTCGCACTCGCGACCTCGCTGGATCTGTTCACGATCTGGTTCCTCATTTTGGCCTCGATCGGATTCTCGGCCATCTCGCGCAAGCTCTCGGTGCGGAAGTCGGCTGTTTTGGTCTTCGCGTTGTGGGGGGTGTGGATCGCTGGGAAGGCTGCGTGGTACGCGTTCACGATGCGGTGAGGTGGGACGGCGCGTGGGCGATCCGTCCCTAGGGCTCGCCCGAGGCTCAATACGGCAATGGGCCGATCGTGAACGGGATCGCTCGCGCAGGGTTCCCCGCAGGCTCGGTTCGGATGCCTACTATTGCGGGCTGAGGGAGAATGGTCACTCTTGGCTCGCGGGAGGGAGGCAACGATGTCGCATGTTGTGGAGACCGGCGGCTTGACCTTGGAGAAGCGCCTGCGCATGTATCAGGCGCGCGACGCCATCATTGATCGCCTGAATCCGGAGGCGAGCCAGCTCATTGATTTGGACAAATTCCTACGGGCGGCGACCGATGAGCTGGGGAAGTTGATGGAGGTGGATCGGTGCCACTTGGTCGCGCGTTCGCAGGCGGGAGAGCTGCGCATCGAGTACGAATATCGCGCTGACCCGGACATCCCCTCGATGCTGGGGATGAAGATCCCAATGGACCTGTCAGCGCTGGAGGGGCGCGTGGACCTCACCCGACCGATCGCCATAGACGATACGGCCTCGTTGCGCTTGGAGCCTGTTCTGGCGCGGATCGTGGAGTTGACCCAGACGCGCTCGCTTCTGATCGTCCCCGTGGTGCGCAAATCGGAAGTGCTCGGCTTGATCGGGTTGCATCACTGTCGTCGCCCGCATCGGTGGTTGCCCGAGGAGATCAGCTTCATCGAATCCATCGCTCGACAGGTCGCCATTGGCTACGAGTACACGCGGCTCTACATGGAGAAGGAGCGGGAGGCCACGATCACGCGCGCGCTTTTGGAGATCGCCAACGAGATCAATCGAAGCGGCGATCTGTTGGAGGTCACGGCGCTGGTCATGGATCGCGCGCTCGAGCTGGTGGGAGCGGACCTGGGATGCTTGGCCGTCTTGGACGCGGCGGGGGTGCGCTTGGGCCTGGATACGGTGCGCGGGCGAGCGGCTCATGCTCTTTCCGTCACGGAAGTGGCATTGGAACGGTATCCGATCCTGCAACGCGCGTTCGCCGAGAAGCGCGCCTGTCGCGTGGACGCAACCGAAGGCGAGATCGCGCGCGCGTTCTTACATGAGGTATTGGGCGGAGCGCAACTGGCGTTGTTGGTCCCGATTCTGATCAAAGATCGTGCCTTTGGTGCGCTCTTGCTGGCCTGGCAATCGCCCGCGAGAGTGACCGTGCATGAGATCGGGCTCGTCGAAGGGATCGCCAATCAGATCGCGTTGGCGTTGGAGAAGGATCAACTGAGTGCCGAGGTCGTGCGCTTGCGCCAAGAGCTGCGGGGGACGCAAGCGGTGCTGCCGATCATCGGCGTGAGCGACAAGATCAAGCGTTGTATCGAGATGGCCTTGCACGTCGCCGACAGCTCCACGACCGTGCTCCTGCAAGGGGAATCGGGCGTGGGGAAGGAGTTGATCGCCGACCTCATCCATTACAACAGCCGCCGCGCCGATAAGCCGTTCATCAAGATCAATTGTGGCGCGCTGCCAGAGGCCTTGTTGGAGACGGAGCTGTTCGGGCATGAGCGCGGCGCGTTCACCGACGCGCGTGCGCGCCGCATCGGGAAGTTCGAGGAGGCCAACGGGGGCACGCTCTTTCTGGATGAGATCGGGGAGTTGAGCCCGAGCGCGCAGGTCAAGCTCCTGCGCGTGTTGCAGGATGGGGAGTTCACGCGCATCGGGGGGAACCAGGTCATCAAGACCGACGTGCGCATCATCGCCGCCACGAACGTGGATCTGCAAAAGGCCGTCGAAGCCGGGAAGTTTCGGCTCGACCTGTTTTATCGCCTGAACGTCTACCCCATCCACATTCCGCCCTTGCGCGAACGGCGAGAGGACATTCGCCCGCTCGTCATCCACTTCATCAAGCTGTACCAGAAGAAATCGGGCAAGCGCGTGACGGGGATCACTCAAAAGGCGCTGGAGCTGTTGGAGAGTTACGATTGGCCAGGCAACGTACGCGAGCTGGAGAACGCCATTGAGCGCGCGGTCATTCTGGCCGCCGGGCGCATGATCACGGTCAATGATCTGCCGGAATCGGTGCGTCGCGGAGCGGGGGGCACAAGCGGCGAGTCCGAAATCGGCGCCCCGATGGAAGAGGTCGAGCGGCGCATCTTGCTGGAATCCCTGATGCCTCCACTTCGAGAGCGCCCCGAATATGTTTATCCTCTCGCCCTGCATTTCCTGGAACTGTATCGGCATAAGTATGCGCGTCCGCGCTTGGAGATGAGCGAGCCGGTACTCGAACGCTTGCGGCAGTACTCGTGGCCCGGAGGCATTCGCGAACTGGAGGCCGTCATCGAGCAGGCGGTCGCGCGCACGGTCGGTTCGGTGATCACATTGGAGAGCTTGCCCGAACCCCTTCGGAATCTGCCGACGTCTGAGAGGGAGACGTCCCGCCCGACCCCGCCGGTCGTGGAGATTCCCGTTGGTACTCCTCTTGAGGAGGCCGAGCGACGCCTCATCTTGCAGACGCTCGATTTCACCGGTGGACATAAGAGTCGGACCGCGGAGCTCCTGAAAATCGGGCGGAAGACGCTCTACCGCAAGCTGGCGCAGTACGGTCGGAAAAGCTCGCGCGGGAGTTCGGCCAACGCAGACTCACCCGAGCAATAGCCAATGATGTGGACGGGGCGGAGAAGCTAGCCCATCGTAGAGCAATTCTCGGACAGCGAGCCCCCGACAGGGACGTCCGAAAATGAGCTTCGGGTGAGCGGAGCGACCCCCGATTGAGGCCCAAGCGCCCTTTCGCGAGCGAAGTCCGCGAAGCGGGCGTTCGAAATGAGCTTAGGGTGATTGGGGACATGCGAGGTCTCCGAAATCCATGCCGTTCGAGCTCGGGCACATGGGCAGCCCATATGGGAGCGAGACATCGGGAGGTCGGATCGCACGCGTCCGGGCGCCGATCCACATGGGCTCAATCGAACCTGGGGCGAGGTTTGACCTGTGGTGGCGAGGCGCCTTCATCAAGCGATGGGAACGACCGAATGGGTCGCTCCTGTCGTTCCCAGGGCTCGCTCCCGCGCGCCCTAGGCCACTCTCGGTCGCCCGCTTCGCGGGCTGAATGCAGGTCAATCTCGTCTGAGGCCCATCTCGGTCGCCTGCTGTTGCCAGCTCGATGCGGTAGAGGGGGGATCCTCACTGAAGGCGTTCATTGCGATCACCGTGATGGAGATCACGAGATCCCTTGACAAGGATTACTCGACGTGACATAGTGGAACCAACCTCATCACTGGAGGTGGACGATGCGTATGGAGGAATTGAACGGACTTGAGGGGAGATTACCCCAACCCCATCACTGGAGGTGGACGATGCGTGCGACAGCGCAACGATTGCTCTCACTCTCGTTCGTGCTCGCGGTGACTCTGAGTGGTTCATGGACCCCTCCCTTTTCGACTGCTGCGCCGGAGGTTCGTGCGGACGCCAGCGTGCTCGCGAGCTCGCCGATCTGCGGATTCTTTGGAGCCTTCCCCCAAGGACAGCGCGTGACGTTGGACCCGAACTCGAGTTTGGAGGTGACGTGTTCGACTTCACTCACTGTGCGCACCAGCAGAGATCGCAAGCAAGCGACCCTGACTTGTGCGCCGGAGTCAAATCCCAATCGGCCTCAGCCGGGCCAACCATGTCCATCGAGCGTTCACAATCCCGACACGTGGCATCCCCCCGTTGGTCCGGGAGGATGTTACTACGGGCACGAGCATGGGGATCCGCCTCCGGCGTGGGTGCTCTCCTCTCGATGGCCGCCGATGTTCACGCATCCGGGGAACACGCCCGGAGAGAACATGTACAAGCACACGAGCTTCAAGGGGTTTCTGCTCCAAAAGGGGGGCGTCGAAGTCTATCTCATCATCCACTTGGACACGAATCCCAGCGGCCACGCCTCGCGCTTTCACTCCTATCAAGTGTGGGCGCGCGATCTGGCGGGGAACGTGAGTTATTGGAATCAATGGGCGGACTTCGGCGAGGGGAACAATACCGGGCCCAACGTGGTTCCTGTGGCCGCGTGCGGGGGGAATGACGCCGTCCGCCCCGTCATGTTGGTGAACTTCCCTCAGTGCGCGTTGAATTTCGAAACCTGGTACAGTCGCCCGGGAGCGGCCGAGTGGGCGTGGGATTTGGGGTTCAGCGTCAAGCCGCAGTATTATCACGGTCCTCGCGTGGGCGAAAGCAGCCCGTCCGATCTGCAGGCGATGGGCAGTTGGCTGCCCACGGGGCTCTTGAACGACGAACGCCGTGCGGAGATCGCCTGGTACGATTTCCGCCCGCATCCCACGGGGACGTTCTACGCCACGCAATTTGGGGAGATCGTCTCCGGGCCGAGAGATCGCCGGTGTGGGACGACGCGCACGATCGGAGGTCGGAACTATCCCGTCCTCTGCCTGCAGCAACATATCGCCCCGACGATGAGGACCTTCGCTTTTCCCGGCAATAGCGTGCAGCGGACTTATGATGTGACGGGCGTAGTCTTGCCCAATTGAATTCCGGCTGGGCAGGGGATCGCCCGTCTTTTGCCGAACACTTCACGAGGGAGGTGAGCTATGAGACGACGAACAGTCGCGAAGTTCCTTCTTCTCATCGGGCTCGCCATTCTCATCATCCCGCAGGTTGTGTGGACGCAACCCGGCGGGGTTTTGAATCCGCGGTTGAAGAAGAGCTATCCGAACCTCACGCAAGCCTTCGCCGATCCGGCGCTTCAGCCAGGCGATACGCTCTTGGTGGTGAAGACGGTCACTGAGCCAGGCCCGGTGATCATCCCACCGGGGTGGTGGGGGACGATCATCGGCTCGCCGGCCATGCCCGGGACGATTCAACAATCGGCCCCGGGAACATGCGATCCCGTCTGGGGAGGCGGCGTCAACTGCATGATTGACGCCCGACAGCGCGGGGGGCTGGTGCGAATCATCGGCCTGCGGTTCCTCGTCCCCAATGCGACGACGGGCATCCAAGCCATCGGATGGCCCAGTCCTACGTCCGAACCTTTGAGCATCGAGAAGTGCCGGTTCCAGGGCGCGACGAGTACGGCCGTCTGGAGCGGTATCGTCGTGGGAGTCAACGGTGGTCCCACAGTGACGTTTCGCATCGAGCGGAACGTCATCAGCGGGCGAATCGGCGATGCCGCGATCGCCATCGTGGGGAATAACACGAACGCCAATGTGCAGATTCGGTGGAACCAGATCACCATCACAGATGCCTCGGCTCCTGGATTACTGGGCGTGGGAATCGGTGTGACGGGGCTGACGTCCGGTGGCACTCTCCTCATCGAACGCAATCGAATCAATGGCGGAGGGGCGACGGCGGACGCGCTGGCGGGGATCGCCCTCGCTCCGTTTTCCACGATTCCGACCACAAGTGGAGCCCCAGGAGCGATCGTCCGGCGCAACACGATCCTCAATTTCTCCGATACGAGCGTGACCTCCACGCCCTTTCCCCCCTTCCGCGCTGCAGGCATAGCCCTCGATACCTCCGCGGGAGCGCAGATTCTGGCGAACGTGATCAAGGACTGCGCCGATGGGGTAGTCGTTGATCCTCTGACAGCGGGCAGTAGCGCAGGGCCACCGGCTCCGCGGATCAACGATAACAACCTCACGTGCACGAACGTAGCGAATTGCATCGCTGCGGGCTTTCAAGGCGTTGTCCTCAATCCCGGGGGGTATAACTTGAACGCCGAGAACAACTGGTGGGGAAGCTCGACGGGGCCAAGTGGTACGGGATGTCCGGGATCAGGATTGCCTGCGGTTCCCGCGTGCGGGACCGGTGCCAATCAAGTTGATGTGACGCCTTTCCGCAGCAGCTCGAATCCCAACGCGGGGGCGTGAGCGAACGGGGCGCACGTGGAAGCCGCGCCCTGTTGTGACGACAACGAAAAATCCTCCCTCTTGCGCGGCGCGAGCGCGGGCTATCCCCCTGTGCTGGTCGTGTCGCGGGCATGGGATCGTTTTGCTTGGTGGCGATCGGTGCTGGTATCCTCTGTCCCTTTCGGAATTCTCCGAGGAGGAGAGGCGATGTGGTGGAGCACGATGCTGATCGTCGCCATCACGGCGGTCCTCTTTATCGTGGCCGCGTGGAAGGCGCAAGGGCTTCCGATGGAAGCATTGCGCAGCAGTTGGCAGACGTTTCGGGTGACGTTCCCACTGGTCGTTTGCGCTTTCTTGTGCGAAGGGCTCATCAAGTTTTTGATCCCCCCCGAATGGGTTCAGAAGTGGTTGGCGGAAGAAGCCGGATGGCGAGGGATTCTCGTCGGCTGCGTGGCTGGGGCGCTGACGCCGGGGGGGCCGTACACGAGCTTCCCGATCGCCATGGTCTTGTTGAAGGCCGGGGCGAGCGCCGGCACGGTCGTGACCTATCTGACGGCGTGGCAGCTGTGGTCGTTCACGCGCTATCCGATGGAGATCGCGTTCGTGGGCGCACCGCTGACGCTTCTGCGCTTCGGTGTGACGGTCTTCGTCCCCCCTCTGGCGGGATTCCTAGCGCAACGCTTCAGTCGGTTCATCCTCTGAGGCGTACGGCGGATTGCTCGTGATGGTCGGAGCGGGATACACTTTCGCCGAAGGAGGGGGACATATGATCGTGCGGGGGCCATATCCGGAGATCGCGATTCCCGATGTGCCGCTCACACCGTTTGTGTTGGAGCAGGCGGAGCGGCGGGGCGATAAGCCGGCGCTCATTGATGGTCCGACGGGGCGCGCGGTGAGCTATCGGGAGCTGGCGGAATCGGTGCGCCGCGTGGCCGCCGGCCTGTGGGCGCGCGGATTCCGGAAGGGTGAAGTCTTCGCCATCTACAGTCCGAATCTCCCCGAATATGCCATCGCGTTTCACGCCGTCTCGCTGATCGGGGGGATTGTGACGACGGTGAATCCGCTCTACACGACCGAGGAGTTGGCGACGCAGCTTCGGGACACGGAGGCGAAATATCTGCTGACGGTGCCGCCTCTTCTGGAGAAGGCGCGCGAGGCGGCGCATCGGGCGGGCGTGCCCAACGTCATCGTCATCGGCGACGAGTCGTGGATCGGTCTCTTCGGGGATGCCGATCGCGTGCCGGAGGTCCCGATCTCTCCGCGCGAGGATGTCGTGGCGCTGCCCTACTCGAGTGGGACGACGGGCTTGCCCAAAGGCGTCATGCTCACGCATCGCAATCTGGTCGCCAACATTTGTCAGGTGGATGCCGCCTCCCAGAACGTGCGCGAGGAAGATGTCGTCATCGGCGTTCTGCCGTTCTTCCACAGCTACGGGCTGTTGGTCGTGCTGAACGTCATGCTCTACAAGGGAGCGACCGTGGTGACGATGCCGCGCTTCGAGCTGGAGGCTTTCTTGCGAACGCTTCAAGACTACGGCGTGACGCGGGCCTATTTGGTCCCGCCGATCATCTTGGCTTTGGCCAAGCATCCGCTCGTGGAGCAGTACGATCTCTCGAAGCTGCGCGTCATCATGTCGGGAGCGGCTCCTTTGAGCGAGGCCATCGCGCGCGCGTGCGCCGAGCGATTGGGGTGCCTCGTGTTGCAGGGGTATGGCCTGACGGAGACCAGTCCGGTGACGCACGCCAATCCCGAGGACCCGGCGCGGATCAAATTGGCCTCGATCGGTCCGCCGCTGCCCAACACGGAATGTCAGATCGTTGACCTGGAGACGGGCGCGTCGCTCGGTCCCGATCAGGTGGGCGAAGTGTGGATTCGCGGCCCGCAAGTGATGAAGGGCTACTGGAAGCACCCCGAAGAGACAGCGCGCACGATCACGGCGGACGGATGGTTGCGCACGGGGGACATCGGTCGCGTGGACGAAGATGGGTATTTCTACATCGTGGACCGGATCAAGGAGCTGATCAAATACAAGGGGTTGCAGATCGCGCCGGCTGAACTGGAGGCCGTGTTGCTCTCGCATCCGGCGGTCGCCGATGCCGCCGTCATCTCCAGCCCCGATGAGGAAGCGGGGGAAGTCCCGAAGGCGTTCGTCGTGTTGAAGGCCGATGCCTCGGCGGAAGAGCTGATGGCCTACGTGGCCGAGCGCGTCGCGCCGTTCAAGAAGATTCGTCGCCTGGAGTTCGTCGAACAGATCCCACGTTCGGCCTCGGGGAAGATCCTGCGTCGCGTGCTCCTCGAGCGCGAGCGAGGAGGATCGGCATGACCAATCGCGAGGTCGCGGAGATCTTGCGGCAGATCGCCTTCCTCTTGGACATGGAGGGCGTGGCGTTCAAGCCACGCGCGTACGAGAAAGCGGCCTACGCCGTGGAAGCGCTGGAAGAACCCATTCGGGACGTGTACGCGCGCGGGGGGGTGAAGGCGCTGGAAGCGATCCCCGGCGTGGGCAAGAGCATCGCCCAGAAGATCGAAGAATTGCTCACGACGGGACGGATGTCTTACTACGAGGAGCTGCGGCGGAAATATCCGGTTGACCTCACCTCGCTCATGGGGATCGAAGGCGTGGGACCGAAGACGATTCGGGCGCTGTATGAGGCGTTGGGGATCACCACCCTTGATGAGCTGGAGCAGGCGGCGCGACAGGGGCGCATTCGGCAGCTGCCGGGCTTCGGTGAGAAGACGGAAGCGGCCATCTTGCGGGGCATCGAGTTCCTGCGCCGACATGGGGGACGGTTCCTCCTCAGCGAAGTCTTGCCGCTCATGGAGGAGGTCTGTGCGCGATTGGCCGCGTTGCCGGAGGTCGAACGGGTGGCGATCGCCGGTTCCCTCCGACGTCGGAAGGAGACCGTCGGCGATGCCGATCTGCTGGTGATCTCGCGCCGTCCCGAGCGAGTGATGGACGTCTTCGTCGCGTTCCCCGAGGTCGAACATGTGTACGAGCGGGGAGAGACGCGCAGCCGGGTGAAGTTCCGAAACGGCCTGGACGTTGACGTGCGCGTCGTCCCTCGGGAGAGCTTCGGCGCGGCGTTGCAATATTTCACCGGGAGCAAAGAGCACAATATCGCGTTGCGGCGAATCGCCGAGCGGATGGGGTTGAAGCTGAACGAGTACGGACTCTTTCGCGGAGAGCGACGCATCGCCGGGCGGACCGAGGAGGAGATTTACGAGGCCCTGGGGCTCAGCTACATCCCGCCGGAGCTGCGGGAAGACCGCGGCGAGATCGAGGCCGCTCGCGAGGGGCGCTTGCCGCGCCTGATCGAGTACGGCGACCTGCGCGGCGATCTGCAGGTACAGACGAATTGGACCGATGGAGCGAATTCCATCGAGGAGATGGCGCTCGAAGCCCGACGGCTCGGCCTGGAGTACATCGCCATCACCGATCATACGCGCAGCCTGGCGATGACGCGGGGCTCGGATGAAGCGAAGCTCCTGGAGCAAATCGCCGAGATTCGTCGCGTGAATCGCAAGCTCACGGGGATTCACCTCCTCACCGGCGCCGAGGTCAACATCCGCAAGGATGGGACGCTCGACATCCGCGACGAGGTGCTCGCGCAACTGGACGTCGTCGGTATCGCCGTGCACTCGCACTTCAACATGTCGCGCCAGGAGATGACCGAGCGCATCGCGCGCGCCATGCGGAACCCGCATGCCGATATCCTCTTCCATCCCACCGGGCGCATCCTGCTCAAGCGCGAGCCGTACGACGTGGACATCGAGGAGATCATCCGCGTGGCTCGCGAGACGGGAACGATCTTGGAGATTGACGCCTATCCCGAACGCCTCGATCTGAAGGACGAGCACATTCGCAAAGCCGTCGAGGCCGGGGTGAAGCTCGTCATTGATTCCGACGCGCACCACGTCAGCCATTTTCGAGTCTTGAGCTACGGCATCGCGCAAGCGCGGCGCGGATGGGCGCGACGCGAGGATATTTTGAACACGCTCCCGTGCGAGGAGTTCCTCGCACACCTGAAGGACGGACGGAAGCGACGGCGCCGAACGTGACCTCGCAGAGCCCGCGCCAAACGTGCGCGTGCCCCTCGCTTCAGGTGAGTGCAGCGAACTTCGATTGGGGATGAACCGCTCTTCCGCCAACGAGCCCCTGGAGGGGGGCGACCGAAATGAGCCCAAGCAAACCCTAGGACACGCGCGGCCGCGAGATCCATGTCGTTCGAGCCCGCGCACGCGGGCGGTCCATGAGGTCCCTTTCGGGCGTCAGCTTCGCGGGCTCGACGCTCGTGTTGAGCGCGGCCCGCGGCACAGGCCCGCTTGACAGGAAGCGCCGATGTCGAAAATACTTTGGCTTGAGAAGGAACGGAGGCGGTGAGGTGCGTGAGCCTGGCTGAAACGGACGGTTTGCTAAACCGTTGTAGGGCGATAAGCTCTACCGTGGGTTCGAATCCCACCCTCACCGCCAGACATCGGCGGGCGGCCCAAGCCGGATCTCGACGTCGACTTGGGAACCCCATGGTGAGGCAACCGCTGTGAACCGCGTTCGCGTTCGATTCGCACCGTCGCCAACCGGGTATCTGCATGTCGGAGGGGCCCGCACGGCCCTTTTCAACTGGCTCTTCGCCCGCAAGCATGGAGGGACGTTCATCCTGCGCATTGAGGATACGGATCTGGAACGTTCCTCGCCTGAGATGGTCGAAGGAATCATCGAGGGCTTGCGATGGCTCGGGCTCGAATGGGATGAAGGGCCGTATTTTCAATCCGAACGTCTGGCGTTGTATCGCGCGCGGGCGGAAGAGCTGGTCGCTTCTGGCTGGGCCTACTATTGCTTCTGCGATCCGGAAGAATTGGCGGCCAAACGCCAACAGGCGCTCGCCGAGAAGCGGACCTGGAAATACGAGGGGACGTGTCGGCGCCTCTCGGCAGCGGAGGTCTCTCGACGCATCACTGCCGGACATCCACATGCCATTCGCTTCAAAGTCCCGGAAGAAGGGGTGACGCGCTTCGCCGACGTCGTCTACGGGGAGATCGAAGTTCGCAACGAGAGCTTGGAGGATTTTGTCCTGTTGCGCTCGGATGCGCGGCCGACGTACCACCTCTCGGTCGTCGTGGATGATGCCGATATGCGCATCAGCCACATCATTCGCGGAGCGGATCATCTCTCGAATACGCCCAAGCAGGTCTTGCTCTATCGCGCCTTCGGGTGGGAGCCTCCGGTCTTCGCGCATGCTCCGCTCATCCTCGGACCGGATCGGCAGCGCCTATCTAAGCGGCATGGGGCGATGAGCGTGACGGCCTATCGGGACATGGGCTTTCTGCCCGAGGCGATGCGCAATTTCCTGGCGTTGCTCGGATGGTCACCTGGGGATCCCAGCCGCGAGCTTCTGCGCACGAGCGAATTGATCGAGTTGTTCTCCCTGGAGGGCATCAGCCGCGCTAATGCCATCTTCAACTTCGAGAAAGCCCTGTGGATGAATGCCGAGCACCTGCGGGCGATGAGCGCTGTGGACCTCTTCCCCTTCGTACGCGCGGAGTTGGAGAAAGAGGGCCTTTGGCGCGAGGAATACGCGCGGGAGCGCCGCGAATGGTTCCTCTGGGTCGTGGACCTGTTGAAAGTGCGCGCGCGCACGCTGCGGGATTTCGTGACGAGCGGGCGTCCGTACTTCAGCGATGAGTTCCCGATGGACCCGGAGGCCGTCCAAAAGAACCTGCGTGGCGATCGAGCCGTGAGGGACTTGCTTTTGGAGCTGGCCGACCGCTTCGAGCGCTTGGAGCCTTTCGATCTGCAGACGACCGAACGCGTCTTGCGCGGGTTGGCGGAAGAGCGCGGGGTGAAAGCCGGCGTGATCATCAATGCCGCGCGCACGGCCTTGACCGGCAGCGCCGTGACGCCTGGCATCTTCGATGTCATCGTGGCGATCGGACGGGAACGCACTGTTCGTCGGCTGCGTCACGCGGCCGCCATGCTGGTCTAGGCGGCTCAGGGTTCTCGGCCGACGCGCCCGCTCGTGGGCGTTCGAGCCATGGATGAGCGCGCGCCAGTGATACACGATCGAAGAAGGCGGGGTTGGCGAGGACGAGCCGTTCGTCTCGGCTCGTGGATGGCCCTCGCGCTAGTCCTGAGCGGCCTCCTGCTGTGGGGACGGCCATCGCTGGGCGGAGATGGCCCGACACCGGCGCAGATCAAGGAAGACTTCCTTGAGGCGATGCGTCTGGTCCACACGCACTACGCGGGCGAGGTGGACGCGACGGCGCTGCTGACGGCGGCCATCCGCGGCATGCTGGCCGCGCTCGATCCTCACTCCAATTACCTCACACCGCGCGAATATGCCGATCTGCGGCAGGAGCAGGAGAGCGAGTTCTTCGGCATCGGCGTGACGATCAATCAGCGTCGGGGGCGCGTGTATGTGATCTCGGTCGTCCCGGGCACGCCCGCCGATCGCGCCGGACTGCGTTACGGCGATGCCATCCTCGCCGTGGATGGGCATTCGGCCATCGGCTGGTCGACACAAGAGGTCGCGCGCCGCGTGCGTGGCGAACGCGGGACGACGGTGGAGCTGACGATCGAGCGCGCTGGGGAAGAGACGCCGCTCACGTTTCGCATCACGCGCGCGCCGATCCCGCTGCCCACCATTCGCACGGCCTTCGTGATTCGCCCAGGGATCGGATACATCGGCCTCACGTGGGGGTTTCAGAGCACGACGACCGAAGAGTTGGATGAACAGTTGCGCCGGTTGAAGGCGCAAGGGATCAAGGCGCTCATCCTCGACCTGCGGGGAAATCCGGGCGGGTTGCTCGATCAAGCCGTTGGCGTCGCCAGTCGGTTCTTGCGCCCAGGGGAGACGATCGTGCGAATTCGCGGGCGCACGCGCGAACGTCACTTCAAGGCCGAGGGCGAGCGGATGGAGGACATGCCGATGGTCGTGCTCCTCAATCGCGCTTCGGCTTCGGCCTCGGAGATCGTCGCCGGTGCGCTGCAGGATCACGATCGCGCTTTGATCGTGGGGGAGACGAGCTTCGGCAAAGGGCTCGTGCAAACGGTCATCCCGTTGCTGCGGGGGACGGCCGGGGCGCTCACGCTCTCGACGGCGCGCTACTATACCCCCTCGGGCCGCCTCATCCAACGCGAGTATCGCAACGTCTCCGCCTATGAATATCGTTTGGGCCGGCCCAACGGTCGGCCTCCCGGACCGGCGGCGCGCACCGATGCGGGCCGCCGCGTGTATGGCGGGGGCGGCATTGAGCCCGATATCTCCGTCCCCGTGAAATCCGATCCCGTGCGCCAACGGCTCTTCGGCGCCGTCTTCGAATTCACGCGCCATCTCGTCAACGGGCGCATCCCGCGGTTCGAGCATTTCCGAGTCGAGCGGCAGCGGGAGCCGGCCTCTCCGAAAGACCTCTTCGTCGAGGTGGAGGATCCGCTCATCGAAGCCTTCATCACCTTCGCGACGCCACGCCGCGACCTGGGCGTCACCGAGGCGGAGATTCGCGCGCATCTGGAGTACGTGCGCCAGAAGATTCGAGAAGAAGTGGCCACGGCGCGCTTCGGCATTGATGCCGCCACGCGCGTGATCCTGCAGTCCGATGAGCAAGTCCAGCGCGCGCTGGAAGCCATCCCGCAAGCGCGACAACTGGTCGAGAATCTTCGCCGGCATCGCCGATGATGATCCACAAACGCGCGCCCGGTCTTCGCCTTCGCGCCGCTTGCCCGTGGGCGAGCGGGCGTTTTCTGGTCGTGCTCCTTGGGCTCATATTGTCCGTGCCGGCTCAGACGCGAGCGCCGTCTTTGGACTCTCTGCTCACAGCCCTTCAAGCGAAATACGCGCGCCTGCGCACGCTGACGGCCGATTTCGTGCAGATCTACACGGCGGCTGGCTCCCCACCGCGTCGCGAGGAAGGGACGGTCCTGCTGGCACGCCCACGTCGCATGCGCTGGCAGTATCGCCAACCTGAGGAGAAGTTGTTCATCTCCGATGGCGAGCACGTCTGGCTCTATGTGCCGGCCGAGCGGCAAGTCATTCGCGCGAAGATTCGCGAGGCCGAGGACATCAAGGCGGCGTTCGCCTTCCTGCTCGGTGAGCTGGACCTGCGCCGTCGGTTCGCGCGCATTGAGCGGATCAGTGATCCGTCACCGCTACAGGCGGGGAATCTCGTCCTGCGATTCATCCCCAAGGACGCGCGGCTCGGCTTCTCCGAGCTGATCGCGGAGGTCGTCCCCACGTCCTTGCATATTGTCCGCGTTTCGATTCGCGAGCTGGACGGCGCGCGCTCGGACTTCCTCTTCTCGAACATTCGGGAGAACGTGCCCGTCCCTCGTTCTGCCTTCGTGCTCGCGATCCCCCCTGGCGTTCAAGTCCTGGACGCGCAATAGCCAAACCCCTTGAGAAGCGATAGAATGGGGGGAGAAGGCCATGTTCGTGGATGTTGCTCTGCCGGTGAAGGCCCATCGGACGTTCACCTATCGGGTGCCCGAGGGGATGCCGGCGCCTATCGGAGCGCGCGTCGTCGTGCCTTTCGGCGCGAAGCTGCTCGTGGGCGTGGTCGTCGCACAGGCGGAGGAGCCTCCTCCCCACTTGGAGGAGTCGGCCATTAAGCCCATTTCAGCCGTCTTGGATGAGGCGCCGCTCCTCAGTCCCGACCTGCTGGAGCTGACGCGATGGGTCGCCGAGTATTACTTCGCCCCGTGGGGGGAAGTCATTCGCGCGGCCTTACCCCCGGGGCTCACGTCGGCTGTCGGCGAGATCTTCTCGATCACCGAACGCGGGCGCGCGGCGCTGGCCGAGATGAGGAATGCGCGGCAGAAGCGGTCGCGACGCGCGCACATCTTGGAACAACTCGCTGCGACGACTGCGCTCCCCGCCTCGGAATTCGCCAAACGGTTCGGCGCGCGGCGAGCGCACGCGACGTTGCGAGACCTGGAGCGACGTGGGGAGATTCAACGCCAGTATGCGATCGTCCAACCGCGCGTGAAGCCGAAGCAGGAAGAGGTCGTCGTGTGGGTCGGCACGCCCACGACGCCGGAAGGGAGTGCGTCCGACGGAGAAGCCGAGTGCGCGAGCGCTTCCCGACAAGCGCGCGTGAAGGCGCGCCTGCGGGCGCTTTTGGAGAACGCGCGCGAACCCCTCCCCTTGCGAGAAGTCGCTCCTGCCATCGGTGTGCGTCCGGCCGTGATCCGTGCTCTTGAGCACGAGGGCGTGGTGCGCATCTTCTCCCGACCCGTTCCGCGAGACCCGCTCGCACATGTCGAAGTCTCTCCTCCCGAATGGTTCGAGCTGACGCCGGAACAGCACGCCGCGCTGGAGCTGATCACGCGCGCGCTCGACGAAGGCCGATACACGGCCTTCTTGCTGCACGGAGTGACCGGAAGCGGCAAGACGGAAGTGTACATCCGCGCCATCCATCATGCGCTCGCGCGCGGGAAGACGGCGCTCATGCTCGTGCCGGAGATCGCCCTGACGCCCATGCTCGGCCGGCGATTGCGCGCGCATTTCGGTCGGAACGTCGCGCTGCTGCATTCCTCGCTCTCAGAGGGCGAGCGCTTCGATGAATGGCAGCGCATCGCGCGCGGAGAGGCGCGCGTGGTCCTCGGCACGCGCTCAGCGGTCTTCGCCCCGCTTCCCGATCTCGGACTGGTCATCGTGGATGAGGAGCACGACCCCTCGTACAAGCAGGACGAGGCCCCGCGCTATCACGGGCGCGATACAGCCATCATGCGCGCGCTTCGTCATCAGGCCGTCGTGATCTTGGGCAGCGCGACACCCTCGCTGGAGTCCTATCACAACGCGCACATCGGCAAATACGTCTACGTGCGCTTGGGCGAACGGATCGGAGGCCGACCCCTGGCGCACGTCCAGGTCGTGGACATGCGCGAGGTGTTCGCCCGCTACGGGCGCCAGGTCGTACTCTCGGACGAGCTGGTGGAGGCGCTGCGCGAGACGCTCGCCCGCGGAGAGCAGGCGATCTTGCTCCTGAATCGGCGCGGATTCTCGTCATTCGTCCTCTGCCGGCGGTGCGGCTTGACCATGCGCTGTCCCCAGTGCGATGTCTCGCTCACATATCATCGGTCGGTCGAGCGACTCCTCTGCCACTATTGCGGCCACCGCGCGCCCGTGCTCACGCGCTGTCCGAGTTGTGACGGCGAATACATCTACTTCGCTGGCGTCGGCACGGAACAAGTCGAGGAACGCGTGCGCCGCCTCTTCCCCGAAGTGCGCCTCGCGCGGCTGGATCGCGATACGGCGAGCCGACGCCGCGCCTACGAGCGCATCATCACGGCTTTCGCCGAAGGTCAGACGCAGGTGCTCGTGGGCACGCAAATGGTCGCCAAGGGGCACGACTTCCCGAACGTGACGCTCGTCGGCGTCATCTCCGTGGATGCCATTTTAGGCTTGCCGGATTTCCGCGCAGCCGAACGCGCGTTCCAACTTCTCACGCAATCGGCTGGTCGCGCCGGGCGCGGCGACCTCCCCGGGCGCGTGATCATTCAGACCTACTATCCGGAGCATTACGTCCTCCGCTATGCGGCCGCGCAAGATTACGAGGGCTTCTATCAGCGCGAGATCCACTTCCGCCGGATGCTGCACTATCCACCGATCACGACGCTCATTCAGGTGCTCGTCCAACATCGCGATTTCGAACGAGCGAACGCGCTCGCGCAGGAGCTGGCACGACAGTTGCGCCATGCGGAATCATCGGGCGTGATGCGCGTGCTCGGACCGGCGCCGGCACCATTGGGCCGATTGCGTGGCCGTCATCGGTTGCAAATCCTCATCAAGAGCCGCCAACGCCTGGCCGCCCATCGCGCGTTGGATCTGGCCGTGGAGAATCTGCGCGCCGCCGGCTTCGATACGCACGCGCTCGTCATTGATCCCGATCCCGTCGAGCTGATGTGAACGGCCCCTCCCGCTTGAGGCGTCGCCCCGAGCGATGACCGACCTCATCCCATCGCCCACGTGGATGTCGAAGAGGACTCTGCGCGCGGTGCCCTTTCGCAGGGCGCGACGCGGAAACGCACGGATCGAGGCGGCATTGACAATGCTCCATTTTTTCTCTACTCCATGTGCGGAGAGCCTTGAGAAAGGAGGAGCGCGATCATGCGAAAGGAAAAGAGGAACATCGGCATCGGCGTGGCCGCTCTGTTAGTCCTTGCGAGCCTTTCCGTTTCTCGACCTGCGCACTCGGAACGCCAGGATGTGGTGGCCCTCGGCTACGGGGGACGAACCTTGCGCGTGGGGGACAAATGGCTGCGCGCGAGCGCGCGCGGCCTCTTCCAAAGCCGCGATCAAGGAACGAGTTGGCAACGGGTGACGCGCGGACTTGATCCCGACGTGATCCCCACGGTCCTCGCTGCGGCGCCGAGCGATCTCCGACGCATCTATCTGGGCACGCGGCGACACGGGCTCTATCGAAGCGACGATGGGGGCGAGAGCTGGCGATGGGCGGCTCACGGCTTGCCCGAAACCTCCATCGGGCATCTCCTCGTCCACCCGGAGGATGCCGACGTGGTCTACGTCGCGACCGACCTCTATGGCCTCTATCGCACGCGCGATGGCGGTGCCTCCTGGGAGCCTGCTAACGAAGGGCTGCCGGTTCCCTTCGCCTATCGCACGTTCGCGCCGAAACTCGCCATGAATCCCCAGGAGCCCTCGCTCCTCTATGTGTTGATCGGAGTGCCGATTCACTCCAATCGCGTGGACGTCGCGCTCTATAAGAGCCGCGATGGCGGCTGCAGGTGGGAACGGTTCGCCGATCTGCCTGATGATGTGCGCTTCGACGACATGAGGGTCAACGCTCGGAACCCTCGCGAGCTGGAGCTTTTCGCGGGCGGACGGATCATCCGCGTTTGGGACAGCGAGGGTGCGCCGGCGGAAGGACCCGTTCCGATGGAACGCGCGCTTCGGGAGCCGGAAGCGTGGACGATGGCCGCAGCTCAGGATTTCGATGCGGGAGAGATCGCCGTCTTGCATGATGATGGCACGCTGATGCATACCTTCGATCTGATGGGGAAGACCCTGCAGTTCACCCCTGCTGGCACAGGGGGCTTCGCCATCTCCATCTCCAACCTCACCTTCGATGAGGACCTGGGGCAGAAGCTGAATCTCGGCAATAACGAGAGCGTGGAGATCGCCCTCCCCTTCGACTTCCCATTCTACGGACGGGATCGGAATCGGGTGTTCGTGAACGCCAACGGCACCCTCTCGTTCGGAGGGCCGCGACCGGCTCGGAACCCTTCGACGGTGAACGACCGGCCGATGATCGCGCCGCTGTGGACGGACTTGGATCCGAGTGCGCGCGGCGGCGTCTTCGTCAAGGCGACCTCCGAGCGCGTCGCCATTACCTGGAGCGACGTGCCGAAGGCGGGCACGTCCCTCCTCAATACCTTCCAGGTCGTCCTCGAACGGAGCGGACGGTTCTCGATGAGCTTCCGTCGCGTGGACGTGCCGACGGGATTGACGGGCGTCTTCAACGGGATCGTGCTCGAGCAAATCTTCTTCAGCCGCTCCGTAGACTTCTCCGATGACCTTCCCCTTCGGGACACCACGCTGCCGGCCGTGTACGAATGGTTCGATGGGGTCTTTCGCGATCAGCAGATCGCCCGACGCTTCTACCTCACGCATCCGGATGACTTCGATATGCTCGTTGTCTTCGGCGCCAGCTCGATCCCCCACGACGTGACCGATGGGCCGCAGACGTACTACAAACCGGTTCGTAACAACGTCAACGGCATCGGACAAGGGATCGGGACATTCAACGGCGGACCGCGCGCTTTCGGAAGCCAGGGTCGGCTCCAAGGCTTTCTTAACATGAACAAGCTCTCGTGGTATCCCGCCGATCCCGAGCAGGTGTTCTACAACGAGGTGTACTCCCCGCTCGCGCTCCTGGCGCGAGAGACCGGGCGACGATGGCTCGCCTACGTGGACTTCGACGATGGCGGCATCGAAAGCAGCGCTCTGCGTACTCCCGCCAATGAATGGAGCTTCTTCCTCGATACCGAAGCCTCGGTCATGGGGGGGAACAATTGGGTGGATAACGGCGACGGCACCTTCGAGAGTTTGGAGGCTGCCCTGCGCTATAGTCCGCTCGATCAGTATCTCATGGGCCTTCGTTCGCCGCGCGACATTCCGAGCTTCTTCCTGATCGTCCCGCCGGATGGATACACGCACCGACTGCCGAGCAGCCGTCCTGAGGTCGGCATCCTCGTGCCGGGGACGCCCAAGGTGATCACCGTGAAACAGATCATACAGGTCGAGGGGCAACGCACGCCCGCGTATCCCGCGGCACCTCGGCTCTTCCGTCAGGCCTTCATCCTCGTCGTCCCGCGCGGCGAGACAGCCTCGGTGAGTGACTTGGAGAAACTCGATCGCCTCCGCCAGGAGTGGGAGATTTTCTTCCGCGTCGCCACCGGGGGACGCGCTCGCCTCTCCACGCGGTTGAGGTCCTAGAGGGCGCTGTCCGATCTGGTGGAAGCTCGACCGCGTTCGGTGAGCGAGAGTCCCCTTTGTCCGGAGAGCTGGCGCGTTCAGCCCGGGAAGATGGCCGTATCTGCGATGCCGTGAACCCATTCGCTTCCTTGACGAATTCCGGAAAACTGGGGAGAATTGGGAGCTACACTCCCGAAGGAGAGATCGGGCATGTATCGAGGGCGCGAAGGGATGTGGTCGTGGATCCTGCATCGCGTGACCGGATTGGGGATCCTGCTCTTTCTCGCCATCCACATCGTGGACATTTACCTGCTGGGGTGGCCGGACCTCTTCAATCGGTTGCTCTTCTTGTACCGGCATCCGGTCTTTCGTGTGGCCGAGGTCTTTTTGGTCGCTGCCGTACTCTATCACGCGCTCAATGGGATTCGCATCTTGTTGGTGGATTTCTGGGTGGAGGGGACGCGGCTCCATCGGCAGCTCTTCTGGGTGCAGGTCGTGCTCTTTCTGCTCATCTGGATCCCCACGTCCTTTCTGATGCTCAGCCCGGTCGTCTTCGGACGTTGAGGAGGGACGGATGTACGCGGGACGAGAGCGGCCGACGGGCGGATTCGAGCTCTTCGCCTGGTTCTTCATGCGCATTTCCGGTGTGGTCTTGATCCTCCTGGTGCTCGGGCATCTCGCCATCATGCATGTCATCAATACGGTGGACGAGATTGACTTCGAGTTCGTCGCGGCGCGATGGGCAAGCCCGTTCTGGCGCACGTACGATCTGGTGATGTTGTGGTTGGCGCTGCTGCACGGCCTGAACGGGCTGCGGACGGTCATTGACGATTACGTGCATCGAAAGGGATGGCGCGTCGTGGCGCTCACGGCAATGGCCGTGATCGGGTTCATCCTCTTGGCCATGGGCACGCAGATCATCTTCACGTTCGAGGCGTCCGCGAGCCGGGTGGCGGCCGGGCTTCCATGAGGGGGGAGAGAAGAGCCGTATGACGACGGTTCATCGGTATGATGCTGTGATCGTGGGAGCAGGGGGAGCCGGACTCCGCGCGGCCCTGGAAGTCGCGCGGGTGACGCCGCGCGTGGCCGTCGTGAGCAAGCTCTATCCCATTCGCTCGCACACGGGAACCGCGCAAGGGGGGATCGGCGCTGCCCTCGGCAATATGGAGGAAGACCATTGGGAATGGCACATGTTCGACACGGTCAAGGGCAGCGATTATCTGGCCGATCAAGATGCCGTCGAGATCATGTGCCAGGAGGCCATCGCCTGCGTCTATGAGCTGGAACATTGGGGCCTACCCTTCGATCGCACGCCCGAGGGGAAGATCGCGCAGCGGCGTTTCGGCGGCCACACGCGCAACTTCGGCGAAGCGCCCGTGCGTCGCGCTTGTCATGCGGCCGATCGAACGGGCCACATGATCTTGCAAACGCTCTACCAGCAGTGCATCAAGCACGAGGTCACCTTCTTCAACGAGTTCCACGTCTTGGACCTCTTGCTCGAGGACAACGTGTGCCGGGGGGTTGTCGCCCTCTCGCTCGCCGATGGCGAGCTGCATGTCTTTCACGCGAAGGCCGTGCTCTTCGCCACGGGCGGCTTCGGCCGCATGTACAAGGTCACGAGCAACGCGCGTTCGCTCACCGGAGATGGCGTGGCCATCGCCCTGCGGCGGGGGATCCCGTTGGAGGACATGGAATTCTTCCAGTTCCATCCGACGGGGATTTACAAGCTCGGCATCCTCATCTCCGAGGCGGCGCGAGGCGAGGGGGGCATTCTTCGGAACCGGCAGGGCGAGCGCTTCATGGAGCGGTATGCGCCGACGCTTCTGGATCTGGCGCCGCGCGATATCATCTCCCGGTGCATGTACACGGAGATTCGCGAGGGGCGGGGCATTGACGGAAAGGACTATCTGCATTTGGACCTGACGCATCTGGGGCGCGAGGTCATCGAAAAGAAGCTGCCCGACATCACGGACTTCGCGCGCACCTATCTCGGCATCGATCCCGTTCGCGAACCGATCCCGGTTCAACCGACGGCTCATTATGCGATGGGAGGGATTCCGACGGACGTGCGCGGCCGCGTGATTCGCGATGAGAAGAATACGCCCGTGCTCGGCTTCTATGCTGCCGGTGAATGCGCGTGCGTCTCCGTTCACGGCGCGAATCGGCTCGGCACGAATTCGCTCGTGGATATTCTCGTCTTCGGGAAGTTGGCCGGTCGCGATATGGCCGAATACATTCGCGGTGCGGATTTCGCGCCCCTGCCTAAGGACGCGGACGGGCCGGCGCGCCAAGAGTGCGAACACCTGCTGACGAGCAACGGCTCGGAATCGGTCGCGCGATTGCGCGAGACCTTGCAGCGCGAGATGATGGACAAAGCTTCCGTCTTCCGCACGCAAGAGGGGTTGGAGGCGATGCTCGCCACGCTCAAGGAGCTGAAGGACCGATACCGGCGCGTGCGCATCCAGGACAAGGGGAAGATCTTCAACACGGACTTGCAAGAGGCGCTGGAGCTCGGCTACCTGCTCGATCTGGCTGAAGTCACGGTCGTCAGCGCGCTGGCGCGGCGCGAGAGCCGCGGCGCGCACTATCGCGAGGACTTCCCCAAGCGCAACGATGCCGAGTGGCTCAAGCACACGCTCGCCTATCGCATCAACGGCGAATTCGAGTTGCGCTATAAGCCGGTCGTGATCACCCGTTTCCAACCCGTCGAACGGAAATACTGAACGCGGAGAGCCCCTATGCGCGTCATGCTGAAGATCAAACGCTTCAATCCCGAACGCGATCGCGAGCCGTATTGGGCGGAATACGAGGTGGAGGTCGAGCCGGTGGATCGCGTTCTGGACGCCCTCGAATACGTCAAGTGGCATTTGGACGGGACGCTCGCGTTCCGCCGTTCCTGCGCGCACGGCATTTGCGGCTCCGATGCCATGCTCATCAACGGGCGCAATCGGCTGGCTTGCAAAGTGCTCGTCAAAGAATTGGGCGCGCGTATCACGGTCGAGCCGCTGCGAGGCTTTCCCGTGATCAAGGACCTCGTGGTGGATATGGAGGCCTTCTTCGCGAAGTATCGGGCGATCAAGCCCTATCTCATCAATGACGAGCTGCCGCCGGAGACCGAACGGCGGCAATCGCCCGAGGAACGCGCGCGCTTCGACGATACGACCAAGTGCATCCTCTGCGCGGCATGCACGACCTCGTGCCCTTCGTTCTGGGCCAATGGCGAATACATCGGTCCGGCGGCGATCGTGAACGCCCATCGGTTCATCTTCGATAGCCGGGATCGCGGGGCAGCCGAGCGCTTGGCCATCCTGAACGCGCGCATGGGCGTCTGGCGGTGTCGCACGATCTTCAATTGCGTCGAAGCCTGTCCGCGCGGCATTGACGTCACGCGCGCCATCGCCGAGGTCAAACGCGCGCTGCTCTTCTCGGGCCTCTAGCGCGAGGTTTCTCCCAAGGAGGGGCCGGGTTCGTATTTCCCCCGCCTCCACCCCTCGGCCCCTCCGTTTCACCGCACGATTTCCTCATACGCCGCGCGAATCCGCTGCCGATGCTCTCGATGTTCGCGCTCCACTTCCTCGGGCGAGGCATAGCCGAACCATCGGGCCACTTCCTCGAGCGTGGCGCGCTGCGCGGGGAATACGGGCGATGGGCGTCCGAACAACAGACGCAGGACGTGATCGAGCTGACGAAGGAAGTGATAGCCGGTCGAAAGGCTCTCCGATTGCGCGGGCGTGAGAACGCCACGCTCGCTCAAGTAGCGGATGAGCGGGATCGTCCCTCGCTCCGCGGGCTCGGGAATGCCATGCTTCAATTGGAGGTATCGGGTGGCGAAGTACACGTCCATCATCCCCCCGCGGCCGAATTTGAAGTTTCGGGCCGAGCTGGGGCGCGCCTTCTCCCGCTCGATCCGATCGCGCATCTCGCGCACCTCGCGGGCGAGGGTGTCCGCCTCACCTGGTCGCGGCTGAAGGATGAGCGCTTGCAACTCGGCATGCAAGCGCCGACCGAAGTCCGAATCCCCGGCGACGGGAAACGCCTTCACATACGCGAGCCGCTCCCACACGATCGCCTTCGCCCGCAGATACTCGCAGAAGGCTGAGCGGCTCAGCGCCAGCGGCGAGGCGCTCCCCCCGGGTCGCAGTCGCACGTCCACACGATAGAGATACCCCTCGTGCGTGATCGTCGAGAGGATGTGGATCAGAAGCTCCACCACATGGTCATACGCCTCCGGTGCGGAGAGTCGAGCGAGCGGACTCCCCGCCTGATCCTCATACACGACGATCACATCCAGATCGGAGCCGTAGTCCACGCCATTGTGGCCGAGCCGCCCTAGCCCGAGGATGGCGAAGGTGGCCCGCGCCTCTCCGACACCATATTTTCGCTGCAGTGCCGCGAGCGCGAGTTCACCGGCGACTTCGAGCGCCGCCGCGGCCAGCGCGGTTTGCTGCGCGTTGATCCGACGCAGGGACTGCCGACGCGTAGTGTCCGCATACCCGATGCGAAGCAATTCTTCGGCCCACACCCGTCGGAGCGCGTTCATAGCACGCGCGAGGTCGGCATCTTCGGCCATCGCTGCTCTCCTGAGGCGATGTGCGTACGCGGTTCGATCGGTCTCCGCCCATTCGTCCGCGGCGCGCACGATGCGCTCAAGGAGCGCGGGACGCCGGATCGCCATGTGCGCGAGGAAATCGCTCGTGCCGAAGAAGCCGAGAAGCCGGGGCAGCTCCACCCGGAGCCAGGACGCGTCCTCTGGATCGCGCTCGGCCGTCGCCCACTCCGCGATCCACGCGCTGAAATTCACGACGGCTCGCTTCGGATTGAGCGCGTGCTCCAGTCCGAGCAGAATCTCCGCTTTCGTCACCGCGAGCCGCGGGCACGAGCGCTTCACGCTCTCGCGCACAGTGTCCACCAACGTCTCCGATGCGGAGATCCCGACGGATGCGCGCTGAAGCGGGGCTTTTTCGTGAAAGACGCGTTCGAAGATCTCCATGACGTGTCGCCGATGCCGCTCCAAATCCTCCAGCAGCGCTGGCGCATCCGCGTATCCCATGCGCCGGGCCAGACGTCGCAGCCGTTCCTCCTCCATCGGCACGATGTGCGTGCGCACGCCATGCTCCATTTGGAGCCGATGTTCGAGCGTGCGCAGGAACACGTAGGCCTCCGCCAAGCGCGCGCGCTCCTGGTCGGTCAACCATCCCTTATCGGCGAGTCGCCCCAATCCGATGAGGATTTGTGGATGGCGCACCCATGGATCCCGTCCTCCCCCATAGAGCTGCAGCGCCTGCACGATGAACTCGACCTCGCGAATGCCTCCGCGCCCGAGCTTGATGTCCACCCCGTTGACCGACGCCCTCTCCTGATCCAACCGCTCCTTGGAGGCGCGAATCTCATCCAAGATTTCCGCGAGAGGCTCTGGCCGATAGAGCGCATCGCTCACTCGCGCCAGGAATTCGCGCACGAGCGCTTCGCTTCCGGCGGCCGCGCGCGCGCGGATGAGCGCCTGCCGCTCCCACTGACGCGCTTCCGTGCGATAATAGGTGACGGCCTCCTGCAACGTCGTCACCAAATCGCCATCGCGCCCGCGCGGACGCAACCGCAAATCCACGCGATAGACGGCACCTTCCGGGCCAATGTCGCTCACCCATCGCGTGAGACGCTCGGCGAGCTTGGTGAAAAATTCCTTGTTCGTCACCCGATGCGAGGACGTCCACCCCTCGCCCGAATAGAGGTAGAACAGGTCAATGTCTGAGGCGTAATTCAACTCCTGGCTCCCCAACTTCCCCAGAGCGACGACGGCGAACTCGGCCTCGCGCAACCGACCGCGCGCATCGGCGACTTCGGGCCGACCATAGTGCTCCACCAGGTCTTGCCAGCAGCGCCACAATGTGTAATGCAAAATGACGTCGGCCAGATCCGAAAGCTCGCGCATCGTCTCCGAGAGCGTCGCCAACCGCAGACAATCGCGCGCGTAGATGCGCAGCAGCTCCCGCTGCTTGAATCGAAACAGGATGCGCGGCCCTTCCAGCCCCGTCTGCATGGCCGCAAAACGCGCCAAGTCCTCCAACAACTCCTCCTTCGACTTCATGCGCTCCAAATCTTCGGCAGCAAGCCAGCGGATGTACTCGGGATGTGCGAGCAAGACTTCTCCGAGATACGCACTGTGCGTGGCCAGAACGAGCAGATGCACGAGGAGCGATGGCTGCGCCTTGCACAGCGGCGCCACATCGGGATGCTCGTCGAAAAGCCGCGCTAAAAACGTGCGCGCCGCTTCCGGCGTCGGCAAGCTCTCGATGAAGTCCTCCGAAAGTCGCGGCGTCATGAGCTCAATTCCCGTCAGGGATTGTACGGGAGCCCTCCCAGAGCTGGCAACCAACAGACCGTCGCTCATGCCGGCGAAGCAGCGAGGTTTCCCCCACCACCAGGCCCCCGGAGCGGGCGACCGGAATCCAGGGTGAGCGCGAGCGAACCCCGATTGAGGACGAACTACCCTTCCGCTGCGGTAATGGGGCAACTACAAGAGGGCTCGCCTTGCGGCTCCATTCGGTCGCTTGCTCTTGCGGGCTTGAGCATGAAGCCATTCCTCCATCGCTATTGCCAAATGCGGGTGCGGTTGTGTACATTTCGGGCGCATGACCTGGGGAGAACGTTCACGGCAAGGAGGAGGGTATGCGAGGGAGCGCAGACCAACGGAGGAAGCCTCTTCGTTCTCGGCAGGGGCGCGTTCTCGGCATATGGGGGATCGTGCTTCTGCTCGGCAGTATGGTGAGGGTCAACCTCGGTCAAACGCCTTCGGTTTACGCCATCACGAATGCGCGCATCGTCACGGTGACGGGTCCGGTGATCCCGAAAGGCACGGTCGTCTTTCGCGATGGGATCATCACGGCGGTGGGGGAGAATGTTCCGATTCCTCCCGAGGCGCGTGTGATCGAAGGGGGTGGATTAACCGTATATCCCGGCCTGTTTGATGCGCAGACGGATCTTGGCCTGCCCTCGGCGCCTCAGGCACCAGGAGCGCGGCCCGGAGCGGCGCCACCGGCTCAAGCTCAGACGCAGACTCAACAGCCGCCGATTCCCCTCACGCAGCCGGAGTGGTCGGCAGCGCGACAGCTTCAACTCGGCGGTCAACGTTTTGAGGCCGTGCGCGCAGCAGGGATCACGACGGCGCTCGTCATCCCATCGCGGGGCATCTTCATCGGTCAGAGCGCATTGATCAATACAGCCGGCGAGACGCCGCAACGCGCCGTGGTGAAGTCCCCCGTCGCGTTGCACATCGGATTCACACCGGCTGGTGGAGGACTCGGGGGACGATTTCCCGGCTCGCTCATGGGCGTCTTCGCGCACATTCGCCAGACACTGCTTGATGCGCAACACTATGGCCAGCATTGGGAGGCATATCGGCGAAACCCGCGCGGCTTGGAGCGCCCCGAATACAATGAATCGCTGGAGGCGCTGCAACCGGTCGTGCGCGGGGAGTTGCCCGTCGTCTTCCACGTCAATTCGGAATCGGAGATTCGGCGCGCCATCCACCTGGCCGAGGAGTTCAACCTGAAATTCATCCTGAGTGGGGCGGTCGAGGCCTACAAGGCCGTGGATGTGCTCCGTCAAAAGCGCGTGCCGCTGCTGCTCAGCGTGAATTTCCCCGAGCGGCCGCGCGATGCCGATCCCGAAGCCGATGAACCGTTGCGCATCCTTCGATTGCGGGCTGAGGCGCCACAAAATGCAGCGCGCGTGCATCAGGCTGGGGTGAAGTTCGCATTCCATTCCGGTGGGCTCTCCAATCCTCGCGATTACCTGCGGAATGTCGCGCGAGCGATTCAGGCCGGACTTCCCGAAGACGTGGCGCTGCGCGCCCTGACTATTCACGCGGCGGAGATCTTGGGCGTGGCCGAGCAGTTGGGGAGCATCGAGGTGGGCAAGATCGCCAATCTCATCGTCACCGATGGGAATCTCTTCGATGAGCGCACGCGGATTCGGTATGTCTTCGTGGACGGACGTCAGATCGAGCTGCGACCGTCCGAGCCCGAGCGACCGACGACACCGCCATCGCCATCTCCCACGGTGGCGGGGACGTGGAATCTGATGGTCGAATCTCCGCAGGGAGCGGTCGCCGTTACGGCCGATCTCCGGCAGGAGGGGGAGACGATCTCCGGCACGGTGACCAGCCCATTCGGACAATCTTCGATCTCCAGCGGCTCGGTCTCCGGCCCGGAGGTGCGATTCACGCTCTCGGTGGAGATTCAGGGGACGCCCATGTCGGTCACCTTCGTCGGTCGCGTCGAAGGCGATCGCATGAGCGGGACGGTAACCGTCGAAGGCATGGGGTCGTTCCCCTTCTCGGGGACACGGCCGAGAATCTCATGAGGAGGTCAGAAGCCATGAGAGACGCGCGATCCATGGCCATGCGAATGTGGAGTCTACTGGTGAGCGGGCTCGTACTGGGTGCTTCGCTGAGCGGGCCCGTTTCGGCTCAGGCCCCTTCCGGAGGCAGCGGGGACGACGTGACGCTCATCCGTGGCGGGACGATCTTGACCGTCACGCGTGGGCGGATCGAGAACGGCTCGATCCTCATTCGCGGAGGGAAGATCGCCGCCGTGGGCCGAGACATCGAGGCGCCGCCTGGGGCGAAGGTCATTGAGGCACGGGGCAAGTACATCATGCCCGGCATCATTGATTGCCATTCGCACATCGCCATAGACGGTGGTGTGAACGAGGGCACGCTCTCGGTCACCTCGATGGTGCGCATCGAGGACGTGCTCGATCCGACCGACATCAACATCTATCGCGACTTGGCCGGAGGGGTGACGACGGCCAACATCTTGCACGGGAGCGCCAATGCCATCGGCGGGCAAAACGCCGTGATCAAACTCCGGTGGGGGAAGACAGCTCGCGAGATGCTCTTCGAAGGCGCGATGCCGGGGATCAAGTTCGCGCTCGGCGAGAATCCGAAGCGCTCGAATTTCACGCCGCCTCCGGGGACGCCTCGCCGGTATCCGGCCACGCGCTTGGGCGTCGAGTACACGATCCGCGAGGCGTTCACGCAAGCGCGCAACTACATGCGCCAGTGGGAGGAATATGAGCGTCGCAAGCGAGCGGGCGAGAACGTCGTTCCCCCGCGTCGAGATCTGAAGTTGGAGCCTCTGGTCGAGGTCCTTCAAGGGAAGCGCTTGGTCCATGCGCACGCCTATCGCGCCGATGAGATCCTCATGCTCATCCGCCTGGCCGAGGAGTTCGGCTTCAAAGTCGCGACATTCCAACACGTGCTAGAGGGGTACAAGGTCGCGCGGGAGCTCGCGGCGCACGGTGCAGGCGCGTCCACCTTCTCCGATTGGTGGGCGTACAAGGTCGAAGCCTACGATGCCATCCCCTACAATGGGGCGATCATGGCGCGCAAGGGCGTCATCGTCTCCTTCAACTCCGACAGCGCCGAATTGGCCCGCCGCTTGAATCTGGAGGCGGCCAAGGCCATGAAGTACGGCGGCTTGAGCGAGGATGAGGCGTTGGCGCTCATCACCATCAATCCGGCGAAGCAATTGCGGATTGATCATCGCGTCGGCTCGATCGAAGTGGGCAAGGACGCCGATCTGGTGATCTACAGCGGACATCCGCTCAGCGTCTATTCGATCGTCGAGAAGGTGTTCATTGACGGTCAGCTCTACTTCGATCGCGAAGCCGATCTGGCGCGCCGCGCGGAGATCCAGAAGGAGAAGGAGGCGCTCAAGGCCCGCGAGCGCAGTGCCGAGCGGCGTCCAGGACCGCGCGGCCGCCCACCTGAGGAGCCGTGAGCGATGGGAATGCTTTGGCACTCGATCGCTTTCTGGAGCGAAGGCGAAGCCTTCGCGCAGAAGCACTCGGTGACGCACGAGCGTCGTATGCTCGGGCGCTTCGCCCCTTGCGTGAAGGGACGGGGCATCGCTCGCTGTTCTGTCGGCGCTTGAGACATGCCGACGCAGGTGTGCCAGATTCATGAGGACACAGGAGGTCGAGCTATGAAAAGGAGCGTGCTTGTGCTCATCATCGCCCTGGGGATTCTGCCCGCGCTCCCACGGTCGAATGCCTGGGCGCAGCGCGGGGAGACGTATGCCATCACCAACGCGCGCATCGTGCCGATCACTGGCCCGGTGATCGAACGCGGGACCGTCGTCATCCGGGATGGGAAGATCGCCGCTGTCGGTCGGAACGTCTCCATCCCCGCCGGAGCGCGCGTCATCAATGCGCAGGGGATGTGGGTTTATCCCGGCTTCATTGATTCGGGGACGACCATCGGCCTGACCGAGATCGGTCAGGTCCCGGCGACGGTGGACGTCAACGAGATCGGGGATTTCAATCCGCAGTTGAAAGCGATCGTGGCCGTCAATCCGTCGAGTGAGATCATCCCCGTGACCCGCGTCAACGGGATCACGACGGTGTTGACGACGCCGCGCGGCGGGATCCTGGCCGGGCAAGCGGCGCTCATCAATCTGGACGGCTGGACGTGGGAGGAGATGCTCGTCAAATCGCCCGTCGGCATCACCTTCAATTTCCCCACGATCGCCTCGGGGCGCTTCTTCGACCCGGAGACGTTCCAGCCGCGCGAGCGTAGCTTCGAGGAAGCTCGGCGGCAACGCGAAGAGCGCCTGCAGCGAGTGCGGCGGCTTTTGGATGACGCGCGAGCGTATGCCAAGGCCAAGCGCGCGGCCGAAGCGGGCGTGCCCGAGGGGAATGCGGCGAACGCGCGAGATCGGCAGTCCCTTCTGGTCAATCCCGTGCTCGAAGCCTTGGTGCCCGTCGTCGAGGGAACGCTGCCGCTGATCGTCGTGGCCAACGATGCTCGGGATATCAAAGCGGCCGTCGAATTCGCCGAGGAGCAGAAGGTCAAGATCATCATCAGTGGCGGGCTCGAAGCGCCGAAGGTCGCGTCGCTCCTCAAGGAGAAGAACATTCCCGTGCTGCTGGGGCCCGTGCTCAGCCTCCCGCGCAATGAGGATGATCCGTACGACAGCACATTCACGGCGGCAAAGCAATTGTACGAAGCGGGAGTGAAGTTCGCCTTTCTGACCAACGATGCCGCGAATGCGAGGAATCTGCCGTATCACGCGGCGATGGCCGTCGCCTTTGGGTTGCCGCGCGACGAGGCGTTGCGCGCGCTGACGATCTCTCCAGCCGAGATCTTCGGCGTGGCTGATCGGTTGGGGAGCATCGAGGTGGGCAAGATCGCCAATCTCGTCGTCTGGGATGGCGACCCGCTCGAAATCCGTTCGCGCGTGCGCTATCTCTTCATCAACGGTCGGCCCGTGTCGCTCGAAACGAAGCACACGCAGCTGTACGAGCGCTATCGGAATCGGCCTTGATCGTGCAGCGGCGCGCTTACGCTCGCTCCTTCGGCAGCACGTCCATGATCCAGGTGATCGCGGCGAAGGCGCCGGACCAGCCGATCGTCGTGATGGCGAGCAGCCCGACGTGAAGCAGCTCCTCGGGCGTGATCCCCGCTTTCAGCGCGCGACGCGCGTGCGAATGGACGGCGCCTTCGCGACCGGCACCGATGGCGATCGCGAGCTTCACCAATCGCTGCGTGCGCTCATCGAGCGGTCCCGCTTCTGCTGCTGCTTCCCCCAACCGATTGTAGGCGTCCCAAACCTGCGGGTATTTCGCCGCGAATTCTCGTAAGACGTCTGGCAGTTCCGTGTTCGCCATAGCTCCCTCCTTCCGGCATCCACAATTGTGACCGATTGACCGAGGCCGTCAAGCGCGGCGACCGTCCCCATGCACTCTGGGTCGCGACGGCCACTGCTCCTTTTCATCGCGGTCTTCCCGGCATATCTGGACAAATGGCGCGGTATTCGGCTATTGTTTCGCCGCGCGAGATCTCGTTCTGAGGAGGAGAGGCATGAAGCCGATCGCCGGTGTCATCGCGCTTCTCGTCGCCTTTGTGCTCTGGCCGGTTCGCGGGCAGACGTCCGACTACGATGTCCTCATTCGCGGAGGGCGCGTCTTAGATGGGACGGGGAATCCGTGGTTCCTAGCGGACGTCGCCATCAAGGACGGGCGGATCGCCGCCATTGGGCGGCTGGAAGGAGCAACCGCTCGACGCATCATTGACGCGCGGGGATTGTACGTCGCTCCCGGCTTCATTGACCTGCATTCGCATGCGGACGAAGGCTTGGGTTCGCCGCGCACCCGTGCGAATCCGAACATGATCACGCAAGGGGTGACGACGGTCGTCGTCAATCAGGACGGACGATCGCCGTGGCCCATCGCCGAGCAGAAAGCGCTCTATGAGCGGCAGGGGATCGGCACGAACGTCGTCCTGTTGGTCGGACATGGAACGGTGCGCAGCCTCGTCCTGAAGGAGGACGTCCGTCGGGCGGCGACGCCGGAGGAGATCGAGCGGATGAAGGCGCTCGTGCGACAGGGCTTGGAAGAAGGAGCCTTCGGGCTGAGCGCTGGGTTGGAGTATGTGCCCGGTCGCTGGAGCACGACCGAAGAGGTGATCGAGTTGGCGAAGGTCGTCGCCGCTTACGGCGGCTTCTACATCGCCCATCAACGGAGCGAAGGGCGCGATCCGATGTGGAAGAATGCGTCCGATCCGACGCCCGCGGTGGATCTGCTGCAGGCGGTGAAGGAGACGATTGAGATCAGCGCCAAGGCGGGCGTCGTGGCCGTCGCGTCGCACTTGAAGGCGAAGGGCGCGTCGTACTGGGGAAGCAGCTATGCCGCCGTGCGAATGATCGCCGAAGCGCGGGAGCGCGGCCTGCCGGTCTACGCCGATCAATACCCCTACGACACGACGGGGACGGATGGACAAACGGTGCTCATCCCCTTGTGGGCGCTCGCCGAGGAGGGCGTTGATGTGGGAGGACAACTGGGGCAGCTCGCGCGCGGGCGAACCGAAGCCTTCGCGCGGATGAAAGAGAATCTGCGGCGACGCTTGGCCGATCCGAAGCTGCGGGAGAAGATCCGTCTGGACATCGCTCACGAGATTGATCGGCGTGGGGGGCCGGAGCGCATCATCGTCTACGAGTTCCCGGATCCGGAGCTGGTCGGGAAATCGCTCGGCGAGATCGCGCGACGGCGCGGCGAGGATCCGGTGGACACGGCCCTGTGGATGCAATTGAACGGTTTGGATCGTCCAGGCGGCGCGCGCATGCGCGGCTTCTCGCTCTCGGAGCTGGACATCGAGCACATCATGCGGCAGGAGTTCACGGCGACTTGCAGCGACGCCGGCACGGTCGCCTTCGGCGAGGGGATCCCACATCCGCGGTATTACGGGGCCTTCCCTCGCAAGATCCGACGCTACGTCTTCGAGCGAGGCGTGATCTCGCTGCCTTTCGCCATTCGCTCGATGACCTCATTGCCCGCGCAAATCATCGGCCTGCGGGATCGCGGCCTCCTGCGCGAGGGATATTGGGCGGACATCACCATCTTCGATCCGGAGAAGATCGCCGACCGAGCGACCTACACGAACCCGCATCAGTATGCCGAAGGGATCCTCTATGTCCTGGTCAACGGCGAGTTCGTCGTGGATGGAGGGAAGATCACGGGGAGACTCCCCGGCCGAGTTCTGACGCCCACTCGGTGAGGATCGTGTCGAGAGAGGGGGAGGAAAGCTTTTGGGTGGCGGGATCAATCTTCGCTCGATGCCGTTGAGAGGAGAGGTTGCGGAAATCCCTCGAGCGCCCGATCATCCGTGTGCGCGATGCCCGCAATGGAAGGCGTTGCGCAGACTGGGAGGCTCGAATGTCCTCCCGTCGAGGTTGTGGAAGGGCCAAAGATGCTGCCGACGCTACTGTCCGAGTAGGCGCAGGAGGATGGCCTTCTGGATGTGGAGCCGGTTCTCGGCCTGATCGAAGACGATGCTCTGCGGCCCGTCAATGACCTCGTCGGTCATCTCGGCGCCGCGCTCGGCCGGAAGACAATGCATGAAGAGCGCGTCCGGGCGAGCCTGCCGCATGAGGTCCATCGTCACCTGGAAGGGGCGGAGGCGTCGTTCGCGCTCGGCTCGCTGCTCGGGCGGGATGTGGTAGCTCATCCACGTGTCCGTGTAGACGATGTCGGCCCCGGCGACCGCCGCGCGCGCCTCGTGCACGATCTCGATCCTCGCTCCCGTCTCCCGCGCGATCTCCCGCGCGCGGGCGAGAACGGTCGCCTCCGGTTCGTAGTCCTGACCTTCGGGGCAGCCCACGCGCACATGCATCCCGACGGCGGCCCCGCCCAGCAACAGCGAATGAGTCACGTTGTTGTGTCCGTCGCCCACGTAGGCGAGCGTCACGCCCTGAAGTCGGCCTTTCTTCTCCCGAATGGTCATCAGATCACCGAGCACCTGGCAGGGATGTTCGTGATCGGTCAGACCGTTGATGACGGGCACGCTCGCGTGCGCGGCCAGCTCCTCCAGATCGGCTTGCCGAAACAGCCGCGCCATGATCGCGTCCACGTAGCGGGAGGCCGTGCGTGCCGTATCGGCGAGACTCTCCTTCCCTCTCCCGAGCGGCGATGTGCCGAGATCGTAGTAGATCGCGTGCCCGCCCATCTGCACCATGGCGACCTCGAACGACAGTCGCGTGCGCAACGACGGCTTCTCGAAGAGCATGAGCAGCACGCGCCCTTCGAGCGCGCGGGCCACGCGCGCGGGATCGCGTTTGATCTGCAATCCGTGTTCGATCGTCTCTTCGATCCAGCGGGGTGGCCAATCGGCCAGGGAGAGAAGGTGCGTCATCGCCTCATCCTCCTCATGCGGGATAAATATGCGTGCCCGTGTGGCCGCGAAAGGCCGCCAGCGCCGTTTCCGGTCGCGTGATGATGACCTCGCGCCCGCCGCGCTCAAGGAACGCGATGGCGGCTTCGATCTTCGGCCCCATGCTGCCGGGAGCGAATTGGCCTTCGGCCAGATAGCGTCGCGCTTCATCGAGGGTCATCCGCTCGATGTCTCGCTCGCGGGGCGTGCCGAAGTCGAGCTTGACCTTCTCGACGGCCGTGAGATCGAGCAATCGGTCGGCTCGCAACGCCGTCGCCAGAAGGCTCGAGGCCAGGTCCTTGTCCACGACGGCTTCGATGCCCACGAGCGTCCCGTCCTCAGCGCGTGCGACGGGAATGCCTCCGCCGCCGGCGACGATGACGATCACGCCGCTCTCGAAGAGGTGAAGGATCACTTCCTGCTCGACCAGGTGAAGCGGCAGCGGCGACGGAACGACGCGCCGATAACCGCGATGCGCATCCTCCATGAGCGCGTATCCCTTGCGCCGCAACTCCTCGGCTTGCGCCGCCGTGTAAAACGGGCCGATGGGTTTGGTCGGCGACTGCAAACGCGGGTCCCGGCGATCCACGACGACCTGCGTGAGGACGGTCACCACCGGACGCGCGATGCCACTCCGATGGAGCAGATTGCGCAGGGTGCGTTGAATGAGATACCCCATCTCGCCCTGCGACTGCGCGACGCAGACATCGAGCGGCAAATCGTACGCCTTCCCTCGCGCTTCCTCGGCGCGGATGACGATATTACCAACCTGCGGGCCGTTGCCGTGCGTGAGCGCGAGGCGATGTCCCTCGCGAATCAATTCGACCACGCCGCCGAGCGAGTCTTCCAGATTGGCGAGCTGCTCGGGGATCGTCCCGGCCTGTCCCGGTTTGATCAGGGCGTTGCCGCCCAGGGCGATGACGAGTCGCTCGCTCATCCGGCGTTCATCCTCGCGAGGAAATCCCGAAGGACGTCGCCGAGCGTCGGCGGACCGATCTCCTCCAGCTCGTACGCGACGCGACAGGTCGGATGGCGAATCTGCATGACGCGGCGCAGATCCACGGGCGTGGCCACGACGACGACATCGCACGGCGTGCGATTGATCGTCTCCTCCAGCTCGCGCATTTGCTCCGCGCCGTAGCCCATGGCGGGCAAAAGCGGCCCGATGTGCGGATATTCGGCGAAGGTCTCGCGGATGCTCCCGACGGCGTAGGGACGCGGATCCACCAGCTCGCGCGCGCCGTACTGTCGCGCGGCGAGGACGCCCGCTCCGTAGCTCATCTCACCATGCGTCAGCGTCGGCCCGTCTTCGACGACGAGCACGCGCCGATCGCGGATCGCTTCGGGCGCGTCCACGACGATCGGCAAATGGGCTTCGATGACGAGGGCCGTCGGATTGAAGGCGCGGATGGTGCGTCGGACGGCCTCCACATCTTCGGGGCGCGCCGTGTTGACCTTGCTGATGATGAGGACGTCGGCCCGCAGGAAGTTCACCTCGCCCGGAAAATACGCGCGTTCGTGCCCGGGCCGATGCGGGTCCACGAGCACGATCTCCAGATCGGGGACGAAGAAGGGGAGATCGTTGTTTCCGCCATCCCAGACGAGAACGTCGGCTTCCGCTTCCGCCTGCTGCAGGATGCGCGCGTAATCCACGCCGGCATAGACGATCACGCCGTTGCGCAGGTGCGGCTCGTATTCCTCCATCTCCTCGATGGTGCAGTTGTAGCGGCGGAGATCGTCGAGCGTCTCGAATCGTTGCACGACCTGCTGAGAGAGATCGCCGTAGGGCATGGGATGACGCACGACGACAACCCGGCGGCCCATCTCGCGGAGCTGTCGGGCGATCTTGCGGCTCGTCGGGCTCTTGCCGCAGCCCGTGCGCACGGCGCAGACGGAGATGACGGGCCGACGCGCCCGCAGCATCGTCGCCCGCGCGCCGAGCAATCGGAAGTCGGCGCCCCGCGCCAGCGCCCGCGCCGCCGCGTGCATGACGTGCTCGTGCGAGACGTCGCTGTAGGAGAAGACGACCTCGTCAATCGCGTACTCCTCGATCAGGCGTTCCAGCTCCTCCTCGGGGTAGATGGGCACGCCTTCGGGATACAGCTCGCCCGCCAGCTCCGGCGGATACCGTCGCCCCTCGATGTTCGGAATCTGCGCCGCCGTGAAGGCGACCACTTCGTACCGCGGATCGTCCCGAAAGACGACGTTGAAATTGTGGAAGTCTCGACCGGCCGCTCCCATGATCACCACGCGCCTGCGCCGCATAGCTCGTTCTCCTGTCTTCAAATCACGGTCGCTTCGGGGATGACGGCGTTTTTGGGGATGATCACGATGCCCTCGCGGATGTAGTAATTCGGTCCGTCGGCGTGCCGCACTCCAGCCTCGTTCACGATGCGCGCGCCAGCACCGATGCGCACGTTGCGATCGAGGATCGCGCGGCGGATGACGGCGCCTTCGCCGATGCCGATGGGTGGAAGGCCGAGGGCGCGATCCCGCTCCTGTTCTTCCGGCGTGGGAAAGTATTCCGCCCCGAATGCGATCACACCCTCCAGATGCGCGCCGCGCTCCACGCGGCTGCGAAGCCCGAGGATCGAACGTCGCACTCGCGCGCCCGTCACCAGAGAGCCGTCGGCGATCAGAGAATCCACGATCTCGCTCTCATGAATCTTAGCCGGCGGAAGATACCGCGGGCGCGTGTAAAGCGGCGCTTGCGGATCGTAGAAGGAGAGCGGCGGCTCTGCATCGAGCATCCGCATGTGCGCCTCGTAGTAGGCGCCGATCGTGCTCACGTCCGCCCAATATCCCCGATGCCAATAGGCATAGACCCGATACCGCGCGACGGCCAACGGCAGCAGCTCCAACCCGAAGTCGAAGGGACCCGTGGCCTGTTCCAGGAGCGCGGCGAGCACATCTCGCCGAAAGAGATAAATTCCCGTCGCGACCAAGTACGGCGCGTCGTCGCTCAGCAGGCGGAAGTCCGTGAGCGCTTCCTCGCGCGGCTCTTCGTGATACCGAAGGACGCGCCACCCCGACGGATGAGGGGAATCCGCGCCCACGATCTTCACGACGCCTCGCGTGCGGGCCATCGGTTCCTCAGCGGCGATGACGACCAGCGTGAGATCCGCCTCCGTCTCCATATGGAAGGCGACGACCTCCTCGAGCGCGATCCGGCCGATGTAGTCCCCAGGCAGGATCAGAAGATGTCGTGCCGGCTGCGGCTCGAAGTGTCGCCAGGCTCGACGAAGGGCATCGGTCGGGCTCCGATACCACTGCTGACTCTCCAGCGTCTGCTCGGCCGCGATGATCTCGACGAATTCCGCCGATTCGGAGAACCGCCCGAACCGGTACGTCTGCATGACGTGCCGATTGAGCGAGAGGGAATTGAATTGCGTGAGGACGTAGATGCGCCGTAACCCCGCGTTCAGACATTGGCTGAGCACCAGATCAATGAGCCGATATTGCCCGATGAAGGGCAGCGCGGCTTTAGCCCGTTCCGCCGTCAAGGGGAAAAGGCGCGCTCCGTGTCCGAATCCCAACACGACGGTCAACACCTGCTGCCCGAGCCCGCGTGCGATCGCCACCCCCGTCATGGCGCCTTTCATTGTAACGCAGCGGTGCGCTCGGACGCTATGCGCGCTTCGCGCGCTCATTCAGGAACGCGCAGAGCCGCACGGGAATAAATTCCGGCTGCCGGTGTGTATTCCCCTGTGGAAGCTTTTCAGAGGGGACCGAGGCCATAAGGAGGAAGGCTCTATGGACGGAAGACGAATGACGCGCACGAAGCTGCTCGTCCTGGGACTCGTCCTCGTCGGATTTGGCGTTGGAATGGGGGAGACGCGGACGGCCGATCCTCTCCCTCAGCAGAAGTTTCAAATCCGAATCCCCTTGGGGATTCCCGCCGATCTCTGGGAGATGATGATCCCGGCCGATAACCCGATGACCGAAGCGAAGGTCGCCCTCGGTCGCGATCTCTACTTCGACAAGCGACTCTCCGTAGATAACACCGTCAGCTGCGCGACCTGTCACGATCCGCGCTTCGCCTTCACCGACGGCAAGCCCGTCTCCGAGGGAGTCGGGGGCAAGAAGGGCGCGCGCAACGCGCCGACGGTGCTCAACGCCATGTTCAACGAGGAGCAGTTCTGGGATGGGCGAGCGAAGACGCTCGAAGAGCAGGTCTTGCAGCCGCTCATCAATCCCGTCGAGATGGCCATGCCGTCGCATGACGCCGTCGTGGCCAAAGTTCGAGGGATTCCCGAATACGCGCAACGCTTCCGGGAGGTCTTCGGTGGGCCCAATCCTGTGACCATCGAGAACATCGCCAAGGCGATCGCGGCCTTCGAACGCACGCTCCTTTCGGGCGATTCGCCGTTCGATCGCTTCATCGCGGGCGATCAGAACGCCATCAGCGAAGCAGCGCGTCGGGGATGGGAGTTGTTCAAGGGGAAAGCACGCTGCATCACCTGTCATGAGTTCAACCCATCCTCGCCCTTCTTCACCGACTTCAAGTACCACAACATCGGCATCGGCATGAAGGCCACGCAGAATTTCGAGCGGCTCACGCGGCAGATCCAGCAGATGGCGCAGGAGAATCGCCTGACGAAGGAAGCGCTCGATCGGCTGGCTCTCACCGAAGGGTTCTCCGAACTCGGACGCTTCCTGGTGACCCGTCAGCCGAAGGACTTGGGCGCGTTCAAGACCTCGCCCTTGCGCGACATCGAGCTGACCGCTCCCTACATGCACGATGGGAGCTTGAAGACGCTCCGCGAGGTCATCGATTTCTACGACAAGGGCGGCGAGCCCAATCCGAATCTCGACGGGGGGATCGTGAAGCTCAATCTCACGGAGCAGGAGAAGGCCGATCTGGAGGAGTTCCTCAAGAGTCTGACCAGTGATTGGGTGCGGCGGGTCGCTCGCGGCGAGATCAAGCTGGCCGCCGGACCCACTTCCGAGAATCCGGCGCCAAGCGTGGCGCGCGGGTCTCGGTCTTCGAGGAGGTGACGGTTATGTGGCCTTTGAAATGGAAGAAGCGCGAACAAGAATATCGTCGGCAACGCGAGGAGTTCTTCGAGGCCGTGAAGCGGCTCAATCGCCGGGACTTCCTGAAGATCGCCGGCCTCTCAGCCGCCGTCTTCACGGCGAAGCAGGTCGTTCCACCCCATTCCTTCCAAGTCGTGGACGTCGTGCGGGCCAATCCGCAAGAGAGGCCGCTCTTCCGCTTCGCCTATATCTCCGACACGCATCTCTATGAGCGGGAGCTCAACGAGCGGTTCGTCAATGCGGCCCTGCGCGCCGTGCGCGATGTCAACGCCTTGGATCCGCCGCCGGACTTCGTCATCTTCGGCGGCGACTTGGCGCAACTGGGGCAGCCGAAGGAGCTCGAGTTGGGGAAGCAGATCCTGAGCGAGCTGAAGGTGCCCGTGAAGATGATGGTCGGCGAGCACGATTGGTACCTCGACATGGGGGAGAAATGGCGCGAGCTGTTCGGGCCGGAGAATTACTCGTTCGATCATAAGGGCGTGCACTTCATCGTCCTGATGAGCGTGCACGAGAAGGATTTCTGGACCGCGCGCGGGATGACGCCCATGGAGCGGATGCTCACGGTCGCCCAACTCGATAGCCCTCTCCAGAACGCCTTCGAGGTTGGGGAGCAAGGACGCGAATGGTTGCGGCGCGATTTGGAGAAGGTCTCCAGGGACACGCCCATCATCATCTTCTCGCACTCGCCGCTATACAAGCTCTATCGCCCGTGGAACTTCTGGACCGATGACGCTGAGGAGATTCACAAGATGCTCGCCCCGTTCAAATCGGTGACGGTGATTCACGGGCACACGCATCAGTTGTTGACCAATCGGATCAACAACATCCACTTCCACGGGATGCTCGCGACGGCCTGGCCGTGGCCCTATGCTCCGGAAGGCTTGCCCAAGCTGACCGTGCCGATGGAGCGTCCCGATCCTTTCGACGAGGCCGATGGGACGGGATGGGGGACGGTGGACGCGTACCGCAGCGGCTACGTGGACAAGCACTACAACCTCTGGAGCCGGAATCCGATCACGGTCGCGAAGGCGTACTTGGAATCCTGGGGCAAGGAGGCCATTCCTCCGGCTCCCGAATTCCCACCCTATTAAGGAGGAGGCGGCGATGAGGACGGCGAAATTGCTCATTCTGATTGTGGGGATCATCGGGCTCGCGCTCGTGGTGACGGTGCTCGAGCGGCGAACCGTGGGTGCCCAAGAGCCACAGGCATCCGGCAGTTCCGATCGGCTCGTCGTGCAGCTTTGCGACGGCCAGACGAAGTTGGAGATCGCCGATGCTCGCGCGGGAGAGGTGTTGCCGCCGGAGAAGGCTCGCGAGGTCGCGCGCCGTATGATGGCCGCTTATGCCGAGCAACAGGCCAAACAGGTCTCTAAATGGACGGCGCGCGATCGCCTGACGTGGGAGCGCGAGCAAAAGCGCGTGATCGAGGAAGGGTACAAGCTCTTCCACGATTGGCGAGCTCTGGGGGGCACGATCGGTATCTCCTGCGATATGTGCCATCCGGATGCCGCGGCGACGCACCCGGAGACCTATCCGAAGTTTCAAACGCAGCTCAAGCGCGTGGCCACTTTGCGCGATATGATCAATTGGTGCATCGAGAATCCGATGAAGGGCAAACCCTTAGCGGCTGATGATCCGCGCATGATCGCGCTCGAAGCCTACATCACGAGCACGCGCAAGGGCGTGCCGCTCGAACCCGGGAAACATTGACGCACGCGGGGACTCCGCGTGAGCCTACGCGGAGCCCCCGCATCGGACTGTGAAGCGAATGCCCCGACTGCCCTCCAAGGTGAGCGCTGTGAGTTCCCGGCTCAGGGAACAGCTCTCCGAGCTTCGGAAAGGGGGACTGCTCAATAAGGAAGGCCGCAACGGCGCGACGGGGCTCTCACCCAGTGCGAAGAAACACCCTTCGACGTATGGTCATCTTCACTCGCTCTCCCCAATGGCGGCCTGCAGCGCAGGTCTAATGGGGGTTGCCAGCAGGCGCCGTTTTTGTATTCATTTCGGCGATGAAGCTCTCTGACTGGGCTTGCAAGCAGGGGATCAGCTACCTCACCGCCTGGCGGTGGTTCAAGGCGGGCCAGCTGCCTGTTCCTGCCCGGCAGCTCCCAACTGGCACCATTCTGGTCGAAGAGCTCAATCCGGAAGGCCGCACGGTGCTCTACGCGCGGGTCTCTTCCGCCGACCAGAAGGACGACCTGCAACGGCAGGTGCAGCGCCTTGAGGCGTTTGCTCGGGAGCAGGGCTGGACAGACTTCGACGTGGTCACCGAGATCGGCTCTGGGCTCAACGGGAAGCGGAAGAAGCTGCTGCGCCTGTTGCGCGACCCAAGGGTGAGCCGGATCGTGGTGGAGCATCGCGACCGGCTGGCCAGGTTCGGGTTCGAGATGGTCGAGGCGGCCCTAGCTGCGGCGGGCAAGCGCGTGGTCGTCGTGGAAGAAGGCGAGGTCATGGATGACCTAGTGCGGGACCTCTTGGAGATTCTCACCTCCGCCTGTGGTCGGTTGTACGGTCGCCGGTCGGCTCGCAACCGGGCGAGGCGGGCGCTGGAGGCAATGGGATGCAAGTAGTCCAGGCATTCCGCTTTGAGCTAGACCCCAACCGTGCTGCGCGTGTAGCCCTGGCCAAGCACGTGGGGGCTGCCCGATTTGCCTACAACTGGGGGCTTGCTCGGTGCCTTCAGGCGCTGGAGCAGGGTCAACTCATTCCCTCTGCGGCCGAGCTGCACAAGGAGTGGAACCGCTGGAAGCGGCAGCATGCCCCCTGGTGGGTAG